>Ga0156170_1007_pt3 | contig 30258 bp, 27 predicted proteins | sample RifCSPlowO2_12_FD_107823 | JGI IMG/M metagenome (GOLD analysis project Ga0156170, IMG submission 107823) | Acidobacteria bacterium RIFCSPLOWO2_12_FULL_54_10
GGGGTTTCAGAATACGCTGAAGCCATCGGGAAAATGCTTCGCGTGCGGCTCTGTGCCAATCATCCTTCTCAATATGCCATCCGGCCAGCGCTGGAAGGCAGCCAGGCTCATATCGCAACGGCTATCGAGAAACTGCGCGTCCGCAGGGATTTAACTGTTTCCATGCTGAATTCCATACCGGGGATTCATTGCGTCAGTCCGCGTGCTGCATTTTATGCTTTTCCGCGCCTCGACATTCCTCAATCGGATAAAGAATTCGTATTCCAATTAATCCGCGAGACAGGCGTCGTTGTGGTGCCCGGCGCCGGTTTCGGACAACCGCCCGGCACCAAGCATTTCCGGCTGGTGTTCCTGCCGCCGCCGGAAGTTCTGCAAAAAGCAATCGGCAGAATCGCGGATTTTGCCAAGCGCTGGCAGTAGATTGCTTTCTGCATCACGAACCGTTTCCCATGCTGCAGATTCAAAGCTGCAAGACCATTTTCACAGATGATGTATAGCGCCAAGGAAAAACATCCCCGGAGGGGATGAATATGCATAGCCGGGGGCAGCGCCCCCGGAAACCGTACCCCAAAACACCGACCCTGCAGGGGTCGCACTCTCCCTGCAACCTGCATTGGTACGACCCTTTCAGGGTCGAACCTGAACTGTGGGAGCTTTCGCTACCGGGGGCGTTGCCCCCGGCTATGCACGGGTATCCCCTGCGGGGATAGTTCATGATTGACCTGGCTCTATGCACCAACCATAAAAATGGTCTAAGCCTAGACAAGGATGCAAAGTTGAAATCGCTAATCCCTGTCGAATAGAATGTATGCGGGTGAGCAGCCATTAAATCGCACGAACCGTGTACTGGGGTTGTCATTGAGCGACCGGCCTGACATGAGTGACATGAGTGAACGCAATGCATACGTGTCGATGAAGGCGGGGATGGAAGCGCCCGTCTACTGGCGCGTGGAAGGAAGCCTGCTTCATCTCAGCGCATTCCGGCCAATAGCCTTCTTCACCTCCAATGCTCAAAGCTTTGCGGATCGCTGGTCTCGCCGCACCGGTTTGGCGTTAATGGCATTCTTCCGCCCGTTCCTTTATGTAGCCAGCCGAAAATTCGCAACCCGCATTTTGCATGCTTCGCTGCGCGGCGTTAGCCAGGATCGCCTGGATTTGCTGGGTGAAGAGTATTTCCAATACGTGCTCAAGCCCCGCTTGCGACAACGCGGGGTTGAAAAACTCCGGCAATGGATGTCCGCCCACGGGCAGGTCGTGCTGGTCAGCCAGGGGCTGGAACAGATCATGCGGCCATTGGCAAACCACTTGGGTGTTGAACGGATCATCGCTAATCGCCTGGAATTCCAGGATGGCAGAGCAACGGGAAGGCTGCTGGAACCGATCATCCCGCCGCGGGGTGCGCTGGCCAGGATCATCGGCAGGCGTCCGGACGGGCGTGTTTCCGAGGATTGGCTCTGCCGCGAAATAAAACTTCGCTCCAAGCCGGAAGTATTGCGCGACTCGGCTGTTTCCGCTCAGCGGCCAGCTTCCCAAAATACCCTTTCGCTTGCCATATTCGATTCTCGAAAATTCATTGAGCGCCTGTCTGTTCGCGAATCTCTGGCTGGTAAGCACATCCTCTTGATCGGCGTCACCGGGTTCATCGGCAAAGTTTGGCTTTTACAGTTGCTCACGGACTTGCCGGAAGTGGGGCGAATCTATTTGCTCATTCGTCGCCAGGCGAAAAACTCCGCGCTCCGGCGCTTCGAAAAAATTGTTTCCGAATCCCCTGCCTTCGATCCGCTCTTCGCTCGTTACGGCAGCTCGCTGGCTGCCTTTCTTCGCGAAAGAATTGAGATCATCGAAGGTGATGTGACCAAAGAGGGGCTGGGCATCGACCCGAAGATTCAGGAACGCATTGCACGCAAGTTGGATGTGATCGTCAATAGTTCAGGATTGGTCGATTTTAATCCAGACCTGCGGGACGCTTTGGCGACAAACGTCGATGGTGTTTTGCACTTGCTGGATTTCCAGCGTAAGTGCGATCACGCCGCTTACTTGCACCTCTCCACCTGTTACGCGGCCGGAGCAAGGGATGGCCGAGTGAGCGAAGAATTGGTTCCCGACTACACGCCCTTGCGTACAACGGCTTTCAGCATAGAGCAGGAATACAAAAATCTCCACCGGCTGGTCCAGGAAATTGAAGAGCGTTCAGAAAGCCCTGCCACCACCGAAAAATTGCTCCTTCTAGCGAACAAGAAAGACTCGCCAGCTCGCAAGCTCTCTGGAACTGCTCTCGACAAACACCTCGCACGATATCGCAGCCGGTGGTTGCGCACGGAATTGATTCACGCGGGTACTCAGCGAGCCTTGCAGTTCGGCTGGCCCAACACGTATACATTCTCAAAAAGTCTGGCGGAATCTTTGATCGCCAGTCGTGGCGCTGATCTTCCCATCGCCGTCGTTCGCCCTTCTATTGTGGAAACTTCCTTGGAGCTTCCCTTCAAGGGCTGGAATGAAGGGGTGAACACTTCCGCGCCGCTATCCTATCTTCTCGGCACCTATTTCCGGCTGCTGCCGACCAATGAAAGAAAACGGTTGGATGTGATTCCGGTGGATGTTGTCTGCCGCGGCATGACGCTGATCGCCGCGGCACTGGTCCGCCGCTGCCACCATAAGGTTTATCAACTGGCGACTTCCGCCGTGAACCCTTGCGATATGCGCCGCTCCATTGAGCTGACGGGCCTTGCGCATCGCAAATTTTATCGCTCGCAAGCCGGCATCGGCCACCGCTTGCGGCTGCGGTTCGATACCATCCCGGTTTCTAAAGGACGCTACCAGATGTTTTCCGCTCCCACGCAGAAGGCCATTGTCCGCGCCCTGCATCGAACCATGCAACCCTTGCCGTTTTTGCAATCCTCGCTGGCGCGCACCGAGCGGAACCTGGATCGCGTTGAGAAGATCATTGAGTTGTACGAGCCATTCATCCTTTACAACGATCACGTGTTTGAAGCTGACAACGTGGAATTCCTATCTATCGCGCTTCCCCCGGAAGAAAGGGAACGGTTTGGGTACGACGCCGTTTCCATCGACTGGTGGGAATATTGGATCAACATTCACATCCCTGCACAGCGCCGCTGGTCTTACCCCCTCATTGAAGGACGTCCCTTGGAAGCGCGTCCTGAAAGGCCGTTTTCTCTATTAACCGTTGGAACCGAGAGAACCGAGCCTGCCGAGGACCCGTCGCGCGCATCCGTGGCAACATGGCCATCCTCATAACAGGTTCCACAGGCTATATCGGTGGCCATGTCGCTGCCAGCTTGCTGGAGAACCACTCCGTCTCGCTCAATCTGCTCGTGCGGGCCAAGGACGCGTCAGAAGCGGAACACCGCCTTTGGCATAGCTTCCAATTGCATTTCAGCTTTCCCCGCTTGATGGAGCATCTGCGCTCGCGCATCCATATCTTCAGGGGCGATCTCACCGAATCTCGTTTTGGATTATCTCCAGAAGACTATCATCGGCTGGTCCAATCAACCGATTCGGTCATTCATTGCGCAGCGTCCTTAAACCGGAAGTCAGAGAAAACCTGCCTCAACGTCAATCTGCGCGGCACTCTGGAAGTGATCCAACTTGCTTCGCGAGCACGCGATAACCACGGCCTGCGCCGCTTCAGCCACGTCAGCACTGTTGCCGTAGCGGGTCACCGAAGCCATGAAATTGTGCAGGAAGATCAAGCCATCGATTGGAACCGCTCGGATTACGATCCTTATGCCCGGACAAAAAAATTCTGTGAACACATGATTCGCGAGTTGTTGGCCGATGTTCCTCTCACATTCTTTCGTCCCAGCATTGTCTTAGGGCATAGCCGACGCGCAGCTACCACGCAGTTCGACATGGTAAGAGCTTTTGTCATGCTCGCGGATTTGCCGATGCTCCCCTTTCGTCCCGGCGACAGGGTGGACATCGTACCCGTAGATTTTGTGGCTGACTCTGTCGTCGCCCTGCACCAAAAGGAACGCCCGATGCAGATGATTTATCACTTGTCATCTGGAATCGGGTCGCAGACCTACGGACAGATAACAGACTTTCTCTCCAAGGATCGGGGGAAATCCGGGCCCGTGTATATTCCCGCCCTGGAAGGATCATTTTCATGGTTGTCACAACGCCTGGCCAGCGCCGGTGGCAAGCTCGGCCAAGGCGCAACTTTGCTCAAGGTTTTCTGGCCTTACCTCATCTGGAATACCGTGTTTGATAATTCACGAGTAGTTTCCGAACTGGGCAAATCTCCTTCTCTTTTCACAGACTACTGCTTGCCTCTGCTCAAATTCAGCAAAGAACACAATTTCAAATATCCATACCAGGACTGGCCAAATTCCGCACAGGAAGCTGCTCGATGATGGATCAAGTCTTGCAAATGTGGGTCAGCGGATTGATCGAGCTATCCAAACTGCAATGGGTGCTTGGGAAGGGCGAATCCTGGGCTCCTGGCACAAAGCTCAAGTTTCTGTTTGCTGGCTACAATGGAACCAGAAATACCGGCTCCGATGTCCGGGTGGAAGAAATGCTCAGGCAAGTCAGGCGGATTTTCGGCGATGAAAATCTCCATCTTTCGATCATGACGCAAAATTTCGACCGTTCGCGCGGCTATTTCGGAAACGCCACGCAAGTACGGCTGCCGGATGTCTTCCCGCCCTTTCTCTATCGCGAGGTCCCAAAGTACCACGCTGTACTTGCCTGCGAAGGTTCGATGTTCAAAAGCAAGTTTGCGAATGCGCTGACCGCCATGATGATTGGCACCCTCGGCATTGCTTCCGCACAGAACAAAGTCTCCGTAGGTTACGGAGCAGAAGCTGGCGCAATGGACGCGATGCTAGCCAAAATGTGCAGCCGTTTCTGTAATAAATCTCTGGTGGTTACGCGCAATGAGGAATCGCGCACTGTGCTCCGCAAACTCGGTGTCCATACTGAACTGGGCACCGACACTGCGTGGACGTTCGAGCCGCACGGCAATGATTATGGAGAAAGCGCATTGCGCGCGAATGGCTGGGACGGAAAAGCTAGCGTGTTGGTTTTGTGCCCGATCAACCCCTTTTGGTGGCCAGTGAAAGCGTCTCTGGCCAAAGGATTGGCATATGGATTGACCGGAGCATTCGCTGATAGCCACTATCGAAGCATCTACTTTCATAAATCAGGTCCGCGAGTCAGGCAATCTTATGAGAAATATATTTCAGCTTTCACCAATGCAACCCAGGCATTTCGCAAAGAGGCAAATGTATTCCCCATTTTTGTCGCCATGGAAAGATTGGACGCCGATTCTTGCAACAAAATTGCTAAGCAGATCGGCGGAGCGCCCGTTTTCACCTCCGACGAATATGATATGTATCAACTAGTCAGCATACTGCGGAGTTGCCACTTGATGGTTTCATCTCGCTACCACGGCATTGTGACTTCCATGCCAGGCCTGGTGCCGTCTGCGGGCGTTACGATGGACGAGCGCATTCGAAATCTGATGCGTGAGCGGGGTCATAATCATTTGTACTTGGAAGTCGACGATCCCAACCTGGAGCAAAAATTATTGGAGCTGATGCGGCGCTTAAAGCGGGATGCGGATGAAATTCGCATTGGCATTGCAAAAACGGTGGTCAGCAATCTTCGGTCTATGGCTCGCATGGGAGTCTACCTGGAAGAGCACGTCGAACACCGGTACCCGGAATTCCCGTTCCGCAAAGGACTCAGAAGTTGGGAGGAATATTTGCCTCCGCTAAGCGCCAACCTCCGCAAGCTTGTCGATCAATATAGCTAATGAATTATTTAGAGAACATTTTTTCGACTTTGAAGCAAGCTTCAATGCGGCCAGTGCTGCAAGAGGTACGTAACGGTGAACTCTATTCCGTCAGCGGAAGCGATTTTCTCGGCCTCTGTGCGACAGCAAGAAATTTCCTGCAACGGTCTGGGTTACGGAAAAGCGACCGCTGCGTGCTGCTGGCTTCCAATAGCATTTATTGGACCGCGATGGATCTGGCGTTGATGGCCGAGGGGATTGTTGTGGTTCCTCTGTATTTGCGCCAAGCACCTGCCGAACTTGTGGGGATGATAAAAGATTCTGAGCCTTCGCTCATCATTTACGGAAACAAGGAACTTCGAGATGAAATTAGCAAGCAGTGGTCCTCCGCGCCTCGTTCAGCACTTCTGGATGAGATTTTCCAGAACTCAAGCCCGGCGGAATCTGCAACAGATATACCAAGTCCTATTCAATTAGCTACGAGCGATCCCGTCGCAATCATTTACACTTCTGGGACTTCAGGGGAGACCAAAGGCGTGATTCTTACCGCTGGCAATCTGAACCACATGCTGAAGTGCACAACCGCCCGACTTGATTTATTGATGGGAAACCATGCAGGACCGGAAAAAGTATTCCATTATCTGCCCTGCAATTTTGCAGGCTCGTGGATATTAATGTTAAGTTGCTTGTCGCGTGACAGTGTCCTTACACTCTCGACGGATTTGACCAAGCTTATGGAGGAAATGCGCCTGGCAGCTCCAGAGTACTTCTTGAACGTTCCGGTTTTGTTAGAGAGGGTTCGTACAGGAATTGAAAATAAAATGAAGGAGAAAGGCGGTCTTTCTCTGCGTCTATTTGTGAATGCCAAGAATGCCTGGTATCGCAGAGCGGATCATCAGGAGACGCTGCTTGATCTGCTCTGGCTCGCATTAGGACGCGCATTCTTGTTCCCCTTGATCCGAAGGAGTTTGGGACAAAACCTCAAGGCTCTGATTTGTGGCTCCGCACCGCTGTCCAAGGAGACGCAGCTATTTTTTCTAATGCTTGGATTACCGGTTCTTCAAGTGTACGGCTTAACAGAAACCACGGCGATTTGCACCATGGATGACCCTCGCCGCATCGAACCCGGGCGTGTGGGACCTGCTATTGATGGCATCGAAATGAAAGTAGACGAGAGTGGAGAAATTCTAGTCCGAGGACCGAATATTTTCGCTGGCTACTGGAATAAACCTGCGGCGACCGCCGAAGTTTTGCACGATGGGTGGTTTCATACCGGAGACGTGGGCGAACACGACAAGTCTGGCAATTGGATAATTTCTGGCCGCATCAAAAATCTGATTATCCTTAATTCAGGACATAATATTGCTCCAGAGCCGATTGAAGAGATGATCTCGCGCGAATTGCCTGCCGCAAAGCAAGTCGTGCTCGTCGGCAATGGACGCAGCTATATGACAGTGATAGTGACCGGCTGTGTAACTCCATCTGAAATCGAATCTGTTATTTCTGCGTTAAACGAAAAAATGCCACACTATAAACGGATTCGCGGGTTTTACATTTCGCCGGAGCCGTTCACAATGGATAATGGTTTGCTCACTGCCAATGGGAAATTAAAGCGCGACGCGATTCTGAAGCGTTACAAACAAGAAGTGGACGCTATCTATAGTCAGGCAAAAGCATGAAGACATTTCACGGAGAAACATTATCCTGGGAACTGATCGACGGCAGGCTGGAATTGGCTTTGCACCGCGATCCTTGCAACGAGATCGGCTCAAAGACTCTTGTAGAGTTGGAAAGATTCGCGGAAGCATTGGAGGATGCCAAAGGTACGGCCAGCACTGTTATTATTCACAGTACCCTTAAAACAGGTTTCTGCACCGGAGCCGACTTGCGGGAGCTTTATTTTCGTTCGCACGAGCTGCCGCAGGAGGAAAGCCGTGCTGGCGTTAGGAATTTCCTGGAGCGCATTCACGCAGTATTGAATGCGTTGGATTCGTCTCCGCTGACAACCATAGCGGCGGTGCAAGGAGTCACCTTCGGCGGTGGTTTCGAATTGGCTCTGGCCTGCGATTTAATCATCGCCGACAAGATTGCGCGATTCTGTTTTCCTGAATTGCGCCTGGGGCTGATACCTGGTTTCGGTGGCATACCCCGCCTGAAGCGCGACCTTGGAAACGCTGTTGTGCGCGATATTCTGCTGACAGGCCGTAGCATCAATGCAGCCAAGGCGCAGGCCGCGGGACTGGTTAGCCAAATTGCTTCCGAAGGAGAAGCGCTGCGAGTGGCCCGATCCACAGCGTCTCAGATAAAGAAATTTGATCGTCATACCAGCGCCGTCGCCAAACGCTTTATTAAACCCATTCCATACGACGAGCTACGCGAAGAGATTGATATTTTTTGCCGGCTATTTGCAGAACCTGCGGTGCAAAACGGATTGCGTAAATTCGTAGAGAGCACAGAAGCCATGCCGTACTTGCCGTAAAATGATGCATGGATTAATAAAAAACAGTCCACATGAAGACGATTGAACAAACGACGGAGGAAATCCTGATTTTAGCGGCGAAGCACTTTCACGTGCCGCGAGAGCAACTCTCTGCGGAAGACGACTTTTTCAAGAAACTAGGCATCAATAGCCTTCAGGCGCTGGATTTGCTGACACGGCTGGAAAATCATTTCCAGGTGGAATTGCCAGACTATGAACTACAGGGCGTTAGTGATTTCCGCACGCTCGCCGAGCGTATCCAAACACGACTCTAATGCTGGACCTTAGCCCTTACCCTAGCCTTGGCGCTGCCCTTCAAGATGCACTGGAGCGCTGGGCAGACCATACGTGCCTCATAGAAGCAAACCGTGATCGGGAAAACTGTCGCCTGACATACCGTCAATTCCGGTTAACGGCAATGCTCATCGCCCGGGATCTGCAGAACAATGGTTTTGGAGCTGGCGACCGGGCCGCCATATTGATGACCAACCAATCGAGGTGGTTAATCTCTGCGCACGCTATCTTTTACCGTGGCGGCGTCTTGGTTCCGCTCGATTACAAACTGAGCGCAGCCGAGCAGTTGCAATTGCTGGCTCATTCCAATGCCCGTGTGCTCCTTGTCGAATATTACCTCTGGCGAGCCATTTTAACCTGCCCCACTTTCAACGCATTAAAAGCAGATACCGTTTTCGTTACAGAGGCTCCCCCGGACGCAGACATTGGTTCTGCGCGTCGCTGGGAGGATTGCAATGATTCCCGCGTTCCCGACTTCCTTCCCCGACAGCGCACCGATTGGGCCTGCATTGTGTATTCCTCAGGAACAGGCGGGCGGCCAAAAGGTTGTGTTCTCACCCATGACAATTACCTGGAACAGTGTCAGGTTCTAACTTCCATTTTCCCATTTTCGCCAGGAGTCCGATATCTGAGTATTCTTCCGACCAATCATGCGATCGATTTCATGGTAGGTTTCATCGGCCCTTTTCTTAGCGGCGCAACCGTGATCCACCTGCGCACATTGAGACCGGAATTTGTCCGCGAGGCTTTCACTCGATTCAAGATTACCTATGTAAGCTTGGTTCCGATGGTGCTCAAGAATCTGGAAAAAGGATTGCGAGATCGATTTGCAGCGCTGCCTCCATTTCGAAAAAAAGTTCTCGATCTGCTGATCTGGATGAATCGGCATCTAACCCGCGACAAACCAGCTTTAGAAACCAGCAGGTTCCTGCTCCGGTCCATCCACAACGCATTCGGCGGGGAACTGCGAGCCATTTTTGTCGGCGGAGCCTTTACTGAACCTGCCACGCTACAGTTTTTCTACGATATTGGTATACCTGTGGCCAACGGTTATGGGTTGACTGAAGCCGGCACCGCTCTCACGCTGAACGATTTAAAACCCTTTCGCGCAGAAACTGTTGGCAAACCGCTGCCCGGCGTTGAAATGAAGATTCTCCTGCCAGACCAAGACGGCATCGGCGAAATCGCTGTCCGCGGCAGGACGGTCATGTCCCACTATTTGGACGATCCCGAATTGACCGCTGAATCAATCGTGGATGGATGGCTTTTAACGGGCGACTTGGGACGATTGGATAAGGCCGGGCACTTGCAACTTTTCGGTCGCAAGAAGAACATGATTGTCACCGAAGGTGGGGAAAATATTTACCCTGAGAATATTGAATCCGTTTTTGAGGGACTTCCAGTGAAGGAATTTTGCATATTGGCTTCGGGCTATATTTGGCCGGATAGAAACCAGACTTCCAGGATGAGAGAGCGCCTGGTAGCATTCTTGCGCTTGGAGGATGGACAAACTTTCACGGAAGGCCTGCGCAATGAATTAGTGGCTCGCAATCGCAAATTGCCCGATTACAAGCGAATCTCCAATTACATAGTCTGGAATCAGGATTTCCCGCGTACTGCATCGCTCAAAGTAAAACGAAATGTTCTTGCGGAGCAGATTCGGGCAATTCCCGGTTCGGAAAGCGCGGTAACGGAACTGTGAAGCAAGCATTCTTTGCCGTTGTGAATCCGGCAGCAGGCGGAGGTCAATGCGGCAGGCTTGCGGATGACGCCATGGCTAAAATACGCCAGCACGGCATCGAAGTTCAGGTGGTCAGAACACAGTTTCCCGGGCAAGGGATAGAATTAACTCGCTCGGCGTACCGTGATGGATTCCGGAAATTTCTGGCTGTGGGCGGCGACGGAACTTCTTACGAGATTATCAACGGTTTGTTTCCAGAAGCAGCTTCCGGCGAACCTCCAACGCTCGCGCTGCTTCCTTTAGGAACGGGCAATTCTTTTCTGCGAGATTTCTCCGATCAGGGAGCAGCACATGCCATGAATGCTCTGTTTGCAGGACGATGTCGAAGTTGTGATGTGATCCGTCTGATACACGGGACGGGCACCATCTATTACTTCAACTTGTTGAGCATCGGATTCACTGCTGACGTGGCGACGATCACGAACCGCAAATTCAAATCGCTGGGGGAATTTGGTTACTTGCTCGGAGTGCTGGTTTGCTTAATACGACTCCGGAGGCGATCATTTCCGTTGCGTACGGACAATCAGAAAGAGTACGACAGCAGACGGTGCCTATTTCTCACATTTAACAACAGCAAGTTCACCGGCGGAAAAATGATGATCGCCCCACAGGCAGACCCTACGGATGGCATGGTGGAATTTGTGCGGTGGGGGCCGATCGGCCGGCTGGGCCTTTTGCAGAATCTTCACCGGTTATACGATGGATCCCATATCAACCATCCCCTGGCATCTCGCCAAGCCGTGCGAGCGGTGGAATTTCAGTTAGACTCGCCGGTGGATGTAATGGTGGATGGCGAAGTGTTAACCCTGCAATGCCGGAAATTGGAAGTGCTCCCCGGCGCGATCAACGTTATGGTGTAGTTACCATGTATAGGAAACTGCGTTGCATATTTTTATGGGTCATCAGCGCCATTCACTTCTTAATTGGAGTCCCATTGCTGCTGCTCATGGCAGTATTCATTGATCCCCGCAAAAACGACCGGCCTCAGAGGTTCTTTGCTAGAAACATACTGCGCATGGCAGGAGCTAAATTTAGGGTTGTCGTTTCAAATCAGTTTGATCCTAACCAGACCTGTATATTCGTTTCAAACCACGTAAATCTTTTTGACCCGTTCGTCCTCTACTCGGCTATCCCACAATTTGTTCGTGGTTGGGAGTTGGAATCGCATTTCCGCATACCGATTTACGGCAGAATGATGAAGCGGTTTGGCAATATTCCGGTTGCCGATGTAAAAACACCGGGTAACTTAAAAAAGTTGTTTCGACTAACTCGCCAGGCGCTGGAGCAAGGAATCAGCCTCATTGTATTCCCTGAAGGAGGGCGAACCAGAACTGGACATGTTCAACCGTTCCGGCAGGGCATTTTTCGAATGGTGCGTGATCTAGGTTATCCGATTGTTCCCGTTAGCATTGTTGGATCGTTCGAGTTTTACCACAAGGGAAGCTGGATGTTGCACCTAAGCGAGATTGTTGTTTACATTCACGATCCTATCCACACTCAAAACCTTAGCTCGAATGAACTGAATACTCTCCAAGATCGAGTTCAGGAAATCGTCTCTCAGCCGTTAATGGCAAGCTACGGGTTAGTCTCCAGCTCCAAATCATTCAAAACAGAGCGTGATACTACCTCTCCAATGCATATTGACAAATGAGTTAACCTGTTAATTTTTAATGATTCTGGATTATTCAATAACCGATATAACACTTGATATCTATAATTATTATGAAAATGGCTGGCTCAAATTTCTTTACGCAGCATTTTGACAGGTCATTGGACCTATTTAAAATAGATAAAGATTGGGACTACTGAACTATTGCTCGCCGGGGTAGCAAAGTAGAGAATTATCTCAGGAAAATGGTGAATGGAAAAGGGAGGGATCCCGGTGGCCACAGCGAGTTATGCCCACAGGCGATCGGACGAATCAATGATCAAAGCTACAGGTAGAATTCTGGTCGTTGACGATGATCCCGCATTCCGCAAATTATTAGAAACGATCCTGCGACGTGAAGGGTACGACATTGTCATAGCTCCAGATGGGGTTGCAGCTTTAGAAGCATCCGCCCGGCATCGAGTGGACTTGGTGTTGCTTGATGTCGAAATGCCTCGCATGAGCGGATTTGAAGTTTGCCGTCATTTGAAAAAAGACCCTGAAACCCGGCTTACCCCAGTCGTGCTGGTCACAGGGCTATCGGCTACGGATGATCGAATTCTTGGCTTGGAAGCCGGAGCAGATGATTTCCTGAGCAAACCCGTGGACCGCAACGAGTTGCTGGCGAGAGTCCGGTCGCTGATCAACTTAAAAGCTTACACAGATGAATTGGAGAGGGCGGAGTCGGTGCTTTTTGCGCTAGCCAAAAGCATCGAAGGGAAAGATCCGTCAACGGAAGGTCACTGCGAACGTTTGTCGAACTATTCCAGTGAACTGGGCCAGCGCATTGGACTTTCGGATGATCAAATCATCGCACTGCGATGGGGCGGAATCGTGCATGATATTGGAAAGGTTTCAGTCCCTGAATCGATCCTGCTGAAACCCGGGCCGCTGTCTGCTTCGGAATGGGAAGTTATGCGCAAGCACCCGACCGTAGGAGAAAAAATCTGCGCTCCATTGCGCTCATTCCGCCAAGTGCTGCCGATTATCCGGCATCACCATGAAAGATGTGACGGAACAGGTTATCCAGACGGGCTTCGCGGTGAGGAAATACCTTTGGTTGCTCGCGTACTGCAACTTGCGGATGTCTTTGATGCTCTGGTCACCGACCGGCCCTATAAGCAGGGAATGTCAGCAGAAAAAGCCCTCATCATCATGGAGCAGGAAGTTCACAAAGGATGGTGGGACGCACATTTATTCAATGATTTTCGAGCAATGATTCGGGATAAAATGCGCAAAATATAATTCGACATGCAATCGAGAGCGGCAAAGTGCAGGGAATGGAAAACACGCAAAATAAATCGCCTCAATCATTGAAACGGACTCAATCGCAATCTGACGCTATTCTCGCCGGCATCGCACTTCTCTTTGCTGCGGTGATTTATTTTTATTTCCAAGCGTGGGGCAGACCGGAAGAGACATCTTCTCTGTCGCTCGTCTTTGTTTCCTTATTTGGCTTCTTAGCACTCATTATTGTTTTCGGAATCCAATATATCTATCAGCAAAAACGCATTCAGAAACTGCATGTACAACTCGCGGAACAACGAGAAGCGGGTGAACGGCTTCTGACGGCAACGCAGCAATTGCAGCAGATGTTGATGGTCGATCCCCTGACCGGTTTTTATACGCGCGGTTTTTTGAATCAGCATCTGGGAACAGAAATGGCACGTGCACAACGACAAGGCCATCCATTAAATGCATTAGTCATCGAAATCCAGGATCTAGATCGCCTGCGTGGCCAACTCTCTACGGCGATACGTGATGGAATGATGAAGGAATTCAGCGGCCATCTTAGAAATTCCATACGCAGTTCAGATATAGCGATCCGGTTGGAAGATAATAGGTTTTTGGTATTGTTTACGGATGCTGATCTGTCGCGAGCACCGCACATTCTGGCTAGGCTCAGCGGTTCAGAACTGGAATCGCAAGGTGTGAAAACGCCTCTTACCTTTGCTTCCGGTTGGACTTCTTATCGTCCTCGGGAACTCCCCGATCAATTCTTAACGCGGCTGGATGAGCAACTTGCTGAAGATTTACGCACGGGCAAAGCCGAGGAGGCGATCCGGCAAGCACAGGCGGATATTCGTCAGCGTGAGAATGCTGAAGCTCTCGGACGTCTGGCGGGTAAAGTGGCGCATGATTTTAACAACCTCTTGTCATTGGTAAAGGGATATAGTGAATTAGCGCTCGATTGCTTGGGAAAGTCTGACCCTGTGAGAGAGTATCTGGAGGAAATCCACCGCGCGAACGAAATGGCGAATACTCTCACCCGCCAATTGCTCGCATTCACGCATACGGATGGACCCATGCCCGTGGAAATGAATTTGAATTCCGCTTTATCTGACCTACGCGGCACATTGGAGCGAGTTCTGGGACCTGACATTCAATTGGTAATCCAGCCTGGAAAAGACCTGGGCATGGTAAAAACTTCCCGAAACCAGATCGATCAAGTGGTCATCAACCTGGCTGCGAATGCTCGTGAGTTCATGCCGGAGGGTGGCCGCGTGGTTGTGCAAACCGAGAATGCTGAGTTGGATGAAGCTTTTATACAATGGCATCCGGGTTCCCGTCCCGGCTCCTACGTTTGCCTGCAAATATGCGACTCCAGCTGTGGAATGAATGAAGAAACAATGGCGCATATTTTCGAACCTTTTTATCGCACAGGAAAAGACAGAAGAGGAAATGGATTGAGCCTTGCTGCCGTATATGGAATAGTGAAGCAAAGCGGTGGATATGTGGGAGTGGAAAGCACTCCCGGCAGAGGAAACACATTCAGCATTTTCCTGCCTCGAGCAGAGTCCTTGATTGGAGCTGGTCGTGAGTAAAATCACATCTGACAAGTCGTGGGTATCGCCAGATACCGGAAACGGCATGACCACGGATAGCCCGGCTGCTATCAAAGTCTTAATTGTTGATGATGATGAACTGGCTCTGCGTGTGATGCGCAAGCTGGTGGAAGCGGAAAGCTGCCAAGTGGAGGTATTTTCTTCGCCAGCTAAGGTATTTCCACGATTGGAACAGGAGCGATTTGACGTCATCCTTTGCGACATGTGGATGGGAGAATCCACCGGCAAGGATTTTTATGAGCGCATTCGCCAAGATTTTCCTCAATATTTGAAAAAACTCATTTTTGTCACTGGCGATCTTGTCTCAGAGAGCACTTGGGACTTTATCGACGAACGCCATGTGCCCTATATTCTAAAACCATTCAGCAGACCTGAGCTTCGCCGCCGATTGACGGATGTTGTCGGTGACCGCCTGGTAGAAGCACAGAAAAAGAAAGAAGAGAAACCACGAAAGGAAGATGACACGCGGCGCCGCCACCGGCGGATTACAGTGAAAGGTAATGTCCGTGTCCGCAGAAAAAAATGGGCTGTAGGCGGACCCGATGTATGTCCGGTTATCAACGCCAGCAGGAATGGTGTGCTGTTTTCTTCGGAACGAGAATACCGCGTCGGAATGGAAATGCATGTTGCATTCCCCTATACGGGATACAGCGATATTGAGCAAGATGGATTCGTCGTCCGCGTCGGCCAGCCAATTGAGGGCAAGCGCGAAGTCGCCTTGGCACTGGGCGAGGCAGCAGAGGAAGCTCGTAGAAAGTTCGAAGTTTCCAAAGAGGATCGGCGCAGCAATCACATTGTTCTAGAGACTGCGGAGAATCGGGATACCTCTTATCTTCCTCCTACACTAACTGAAGGGCCTACACCCGGACATTCCGCGGTTACGGATGAATCAGTCAGAATGGCTGAGGAATTAACGGAACTCAAGGCGGTCCACGACCGAATTATAGATCAACGAGATCGCATGGCCGCGGATGAAGCCCATATCAAAAGGCAACTGGCTGAATTGCAATTGGCCAAAATGCAATTATCCACCTATATTTCAGATCTTGAAACGCAACGCGAATCACTTCAAATCAAGGCGGCTGAAGGCGAGGAAATGCGCTTCCAAGCGACTCACGACGTACTAACGGGTTTGCTGAACCGCGGCGCAATTATGGAATTCCTTAAGAAAGAATTGCTCAGGGCTCGCCGGGAAAACACGATGGTGGGTGTCATTCTTGCCGACCTGGATCATTTCAAGAAAATCAACGATACCTACGGCCATTTGGCGGGAGATACTGTTTTACGGGAAGCGGCGCAGCGGCTGCAGTCTTGCGTCCGGGAATACGATGCCGTCGGCCGATATGGCGGCGAGGAATTTCTCATCGTGCTCTCCTCCTGCACTGAACTGCCGGTTAAGAATGCAGAACGCGCCAGAGCCACGGTATGCGCTGAACCGGTCTATGCAGACGAAGGCGATATTACAGTGACTGTCAGCATCGGCCTGGCAGGGAGTTCAACAGAACTTTGCGAAGCTGAGCAAATCCTGCGCGCGGCAGACGCAGCCCTTTATTGTGCGAAACGGAGTGGGCGCAACCGAGTCGAAATCGCAGGTAAAGATGACGGCAACGTTGGATCAGTGAATAGCGCTGTATCCTGATTTCGCGAAGGAAATGCGGAAAATCTCGTTTTGATTTTCTGGCACGCGAGTTTATACAGCGCCCAATGCTTTTATAGCCCGTCGTCGATCCTCGGTTTTCACCCACAAAATTGCGCCAAAATTCCCTTCCCCGGAATTCACAGCATCGATAGCGACCACATTGATTTTAGCTTCTGACAGCTTCGATAATAAATCGCCAATCGCTCCAACCCGATCAGGCCCTTGGATCAAGAATCCAACCTTTTTTGAACTCAGCTTCATGCCTGCCCTGCGGGCAGCCTTCACGAAGCCTTGTGGGTCCAATGGTACAAAATCCAGTTGAGCTTGCCGTCCCTTTGGAAAACCAGAAAACGCCAGCAAGTTCACGCCAGCTTCCTTCAGCATCGTAAGAGCGCGGGCGGCTTCCCCGGTTTTATTGGGAACAATCGTGTAATAGTATTCGACGACTCGAATAGCCTCTGCCATATCTTATCCTCCTTCATATTTCCTAATCCCATATAATACCGCTAAATTGCTTGCTTCATTCATAGCGTTTAATTTAGACCGCAAATGTTAACGCAATCCTATATTGACGTGCATAGTAATTTTAACGTATCCAGAACATCGGCTTGCAATTGGGGATCAGACCCGAAGCCATGAAACCATTTGACGGTTGTATCCTTGCGAAACCAAGTCATCTGGCGTTTAGCGTATTGTCTGGTTGCTGCTTGCGCGTATCGAATAGCATCCTTTCGGCTGATTCTTCCCAGAAGATAATCCAATGCTTGCCGGTATCCAATGGATTGAAATGGCGCACACGTTGATGGAAATCCGCGGTCTAGGATGTCACTGGTTTCCTCGATCAATCCATTTCCAAACATCTGTACTGTTCGCTGGTCAATTTTATCTCGAAGCTTTTCTCGATTTGGGTTCAATCCAATCTTTACGATCTTAAACCCCTCCAGTTTATTGCGGCCCTGTTCATACATTTTCGATATAGGTTTCCCAGCAAGCATGCAGACTTCAATAGCGCGGATCACTTTCGGCAGATCATTGGCGTGGATATTCGCAGCAGCAACTGGATCAAGATGATTCAATATGCGATGGATATATCCGGAACCTTTTGCTTTCTCGCGTCCTTGCAGTCTTCGTCGCAATTCATAGTCGCGGCCCGGGGTGGTGAAAAGCCCGTCAATGAGCGCCCGCAAATAAAAACCCGTGCCTCCAACCACAATGGGAAGGTTTGAGCGCGTGCTAATTTCACCCAAAATGATTCTTGCTCGCCTGGAATATTCCCCGGCGGAAAACACAGCATCCGGCTCAAGAAAGTCGAATAGGTGATGGGGAATCTCTTTACGTACTTCCTGCGATGGCTTGGCTGTCCCGATATCCAAATAACGGTACATCTGCAAGGAATCGCAATTGACAATTTCTCCCCGGAGCTGACGCGCCAAACGGACAGCTAAATCGGACTTCCCGCTGGCAGTGGGTCCAACAATGGCAATAAGCAGAGTGCTATTGGTCATCATCCAGTGATTGTCATTCGTAGATACTTCCACCAAGCTGCCAACGTAAGCAGAAGCAACAATAGCAGCGTTGCCAATAATTCCTGCCGCGTTATCTTCATGTTTATTGGTAAGTTGGACGAATGTTGTAAAGATAGATAAACCGCAGCCGGATTGACTCACCCGGGAATTCCGATGGTAATGCAGGAAAAGGATTGGACAATCGGATACTGGCCATCGCTGCGCTGTCAAAAGACGTCGTTCCGGAACCGACGACCAAATCCAAATCCGGCACCGAACCATCACGTAGAATGGAAAACTCCAGCGCCACTCTGCCCTGCTTGCCCAGACGAGCCAGCTCCGGTATCACTGAGTACCAATTCCTTCGCACAAGCAGATAGACTCGCAACAGGTAAGGCTGGAAGTCTACGCCCATCGTATCAGAAATTATTTGCGGGCCGGGAATGCTGAGATCGGGGTGGCTAGAATCGAATTCCGGAAATTCCGTCCCGAAACCTGTAGCCGCTCCGGCTGCACGGTCTCTGGCTAGTCCGCGCAATATGGCATCGGTTCCACGAGAGGAAGCGATTGCTGGTAGGTTCAGTTGCGCTTGTTCAGTCTCTGGTTTGGGCTTGCTCGCTCGCTCCTGCTCCGTGGAAGGTCTGGCTCTGCCGGGCTGATCCGATGGATCAGGGAAATTGGGCAATCCAATTTCTGGAGCCTGCGAAATAATTTCCTTCTCAGCTTCCCCCCGTTCACGGGACAACATTAACTCTTTGGATTCCGGATCGCCTTGCGGCGGTGGAACAAAAGGCCGGGCGCCAAATTGCGGCATTGGTTGTTGCTGTTGTGGCTGTCGCCTGGGCCTCTCCCGAGGCGAATCGGGCACAGGTGGCGCTACCAGTTTCTTTCGTTCCGGTGGTGGTTCATACAGCATCGTGACCTGCTCCGGTTTGACTTCAACGGGTATAGTGACCTTGCGCTGAAACAGCTCCGGATTCGTAATCACCACGAGAATTCCCAGCAAGTGAACGATGACCGACAGGAGAAACGTCTCCCGCCGGCGAGAAGAAACTCGCTCATCTCCAACTTCAAGAAACATATGTTGAAGTGGATTATTTGTATCGTCCAAAAGGCAGCTCCCAACGCGTAACGCACGGAATCATATACGATAATTTTAATTACTTTTTAACGCCCAACACCGGAGCAAATGACTCGGTTGCATTGTTCCGAATGAGCCGGGCGGAATGCAGCATGATCTGCTCTCTTATTTGATGCGCGAGGCGCAGCGCCCGTTTCCCTTCTTTTCCGCTTATTTCTGGCGTCTGCCGTTCCCGGACATTGTTTAGAAATGCCATTAATTGCCGCATCAGGGGTTCGCCATGCTGAGATTCCAAGCGGCGATGCGATAGCACAGGCTGAGACCCGGCAAATTCCACACTGGTTACCGTAGCGTCCTGGCGCGTGTAATCAACCGAGATATACTCCTTCGGCTGGAACCATCGAAGTTTCCTGATTGTCTCGGTGCTCACGCGGCTCGCCGTAAAATTTGCAATACATCCGTTCTGAAATTCCAATCGAACATTGGCGATATCCACCTTGGGAGAAAGCACAGGCAAACCAACGGCGCGCACTTCCGCCGGTTCGGAATCTACAAGTGAAAGCACAATATCCAGATCATGGATCATCAGGTCCAGAACAACGTCCACGTCCAGGCTTCGCGGGGTAAAAATACTCATGCGGTGAGCTTCAAAAAACAGCGGTGAGTGAACAATCTCGCGGGCTGCGCGCACACCGGGGTTATATTGCTCCAAGTGTCCGACCTGAAGAATGCGATTGCCTCGCTCTGCTGCATCGATCAATTGATCTGCTTCCTCAAGAGTTCGGGCTATGGGTTTTTCTACGAGAACATCAATGCCCGCATTCAATAGCTGAACTCCAATAGATGCGTGCGATTCAGTGGGGACTGCAACGCTGGCGGCATCGACTTGGCCGAACAAATCTTCGAGCCTTTCAAAATGCTTGCAACCGTACAAGGAGGCTGCAGCGATGGCTCGCTGAGGGTCCGAGTCATAAACGCCTATCAGGTCGGCATTAGGTAGTTCGTGATAGACGCGGGCATGGTGACTGCCGAAGCGTCCGACGCCGACTACCGCGACTTTTACCCTCCCGGAATTCATCGGTTCCCTCGGTTCTCTCGGTTCCATCAATTGCTCTGAATTTTCCCGTTTTGGAACTGGCCGCCGTTGCGCGCTGTTTACTCGCCGGGCTGAGTGCCGACGATGGCGATCCCGGCGGCGGAAGCTTGCCGCATCATTTCGTCGCGATCAAACAGCAAAGTTTTGCCGGCATCCACGCTTAAAACTGTCGCGCCGCTTTGATTCATCACCGAAATGGTGGGCAAACCAACCACGGGAACATCGAACCGCATGTCCTGGCCGGGCTTGGAAACTTTGACGACGCACAGCGGTTTGCCCTGGGCCAGCGCAGCGGCGCGGAGGATGGTGGCGTCAGTGCCTTCCATGGCTTCCACCGCGACACACGCTTTGTCCGCCACGATCACGGTTTGCCCGATATCCCAGCGAGCCAGGCCGCGTGCGACCTGAAGGCCGTAATCCAAATCCGCCTGTTCATCGGGTGTCAATTCGCGGCCTGACAGGTTGCCTTCGGTGGCGAGAAGCGGTTGCAGGAACAGCGTCGAGTCCTCCAGGAAAATACCTTCCTGCTGCAAAATTTTGGCAACGCCTCCAATCAGCGAATCGGTGTTTTTCTTGGGCAGCGTCAGGAGCAGTTGCATGAGCTTCCAGTCAGGACGAATTGCTGAAAATATTTGCGTGTGCTTCACCTGACCGGCCATCACCGCGCGACTGACGCCTTCCTGCTTGAAGATTTTGATTAAGCGAGACAGCTCACCTAACCCAAGCCAGTGAACCGTGCTGGCGCGAGCTTCGACCTCCGGCCCGGCTTCCTCGCGAATAGCCGCAACCACCATTTCAATGCCGCGACTGCGGGCGGCTTCAAGCACCAGCAAGGGGAATTGGCCGTTGCCGGCGATCAATCCGTATCGCGGCGGATGGGGGATGGACCGGCTCATTTGATGACTCCGCGCTGCGAGCCTTCGATAAAGCGAATCAGTTCCAGAACATCTTCGGAAGCAGAGCATTCGGCGCGCAGTTTTTCTACGGCCTGGGAAGTATTGAGACTTTTCTCACGCAGCAAGAGGAAGGCGTGGTTGAGGGCCTTGCGGCGGTCGAGCGAAAAGCCCCGGCGCTTGAGCCCTTCCACATTGATGCCAAAGACGCGCACTTCACGCTCGGAAACGGTTTTGGAAAAGGGCAAAACATCCTGCGTGATGACGCTGTAGCCGCCGATAATGGCGTGCCGACCGATGCGGCAGAATTGATGGACACCGCTAAACGCGCCGACGACGGCAAAGTCCTCGATGGCAACATGCCCGGCGAGCGTGGCGCCGTTGGCGAGAATCGTCTGATTGCCCACCTGGCAGTCGTGCGCGATGTGCGTATAGGCCATCAGCAGATTGCCATCGCCGATGCGCGTGACCATGCCGCCGCCTTCAGTGCCACGATGAATGGTGATGAACTCGCGAAACGTATTATCTTTCCCGATCACGGTTTCGCTGCACTCGCCGCGATACTTCAAATCCTGCGGCGCGACACCGATGGAGGAGTAAGGGAAGAAGCGGTTGCGAGGACCCACATGGAGCGGCCCTTCCATAAAGATGTGCCCCATCAGGTCGCAGCCATCCCCGATTTCGACTTCATCGCCGATGACGCAATAGGGGCCTATGCGAACATCCGGGCCGATCCGCGCTCCAGCGTGAATGACCGCAGTGGGATGAATCAGGGATGCGCTCGTGCTGGTCATTTAGGCCGCTCTCCAATTTTGCAGAGAATGGTGGCTTCGGCAGCGATCTGGCCGTCGACTAAGGCTCGACCCTTCATGCGGCAGAAGGAAGTGCGCATCGACAAGACCTCAATTTCCAGGCGCAATTGGTCGCCGGGCACGACAGGCTTGCGGAACTTGGCCTCTTCGATGGCGGCGAAGAAAACTAGCTTGCCGTCGGCTCCCTGCCCGTCGCGAAGGACCAGAACGCCGCCGGTTTGAGCCAGCGCCTCAATTATTAATACCCCCGGCATGATCGGAAAGTCAGGAAAATGACCGATAAAAAACGGTTCGTCGATGGTGACGTTTTTGATTCCGACGATGCGCTTGCCAGGATCGAGTTCCAATATCCGGTCCACCAGAAGGAACGGCGGGCGGTGCGGGAGAATCTTCTTTATCTCATTGATGTCTAATATCATATGGTTCATCGCCTGCTCATGCCGAGTGCGCCGAATTTGGATTTAAAAGCAACGCTCAAGCGAACGGTTACTCGATTGGGGGATGGCCGTACCCTGAGCCCGCTTCCCATGCTACTCTTTGATGAATTCGATTGATTATATGCAATTTGCAGGGAAATGAGAAACCCTGAGGAAAGCAGCGAGCGAACATTCAGTAATTACCTATGTGAAACGCGTACCAAATAGTTTACTTATATCTAAATATATATTGATTTATTATTTAGTAATAACTAAACTAAGAAAGTGAGCCGTCGCGAGCGTTATGCCCCCCGATGAATATGCGATCACATTTGTACCGAACGTTCGGCAAAATGAAAGACGGAAGATTGTATTTTTAGAATCCAACACAGATGCCGATATTGTAGCTCGGAAGGTATTTGATGACTTGGTTCCTAATGTGAAAAGAACTTTGCAAGGAAGGTTTGATCACTGGCTGGATGGACTTCATCACAAGAAATATCATCATGGATGGGATAACGAACCAAATAGATCACTATACGTAATTAAGTGGAATGATAAGCAGAAATGTCACAGATTTTACGGCTTCATATGTCATCCCAAGCCCAAAACGAATCCTAGACTAGAATTATGCGTATTAGCAATGCATGTAATAAAAACAACTTGGGAAACAGACCCAACAGACCTTAACGGGGTGAGAAGATTAATAAAGGTACCTACTGTAATCCAAGCGATTGTCAAATTGTTTCCTGAATACCGCGAAGAGGGGAAAAAGTAAATGAACAAAGATACTATCCATTGGACAGCCAAAAGCAATGAGGATTTTCAGTACCGCGTTGCCATGGATTTTGTAGTACAGCTAGAGAAAAAGATGGACGCGGAAGGGATTACTCAGCAGGAACTGGCGCGAAGGTTGGGGGTGTCTGTAAGTCGGGTCTCACAGGTTATTAACAAACCTGGCAGGCTGAATTTGAAGAGCATAGTAGATTACGCACGTGCATTGGGCTTGAAAGCGGCTGTAATTGCCTATGAAGATGGTGATCAATTAAACATTCTTGGACCTGTAAATTCAGAAATCTTTATTATGAGTTGGCAGAAGTTGGGATGCCCAAAGACCGCTTTTGATATTGAAGATTTCAAGCAAACACATGCGGAAAATATGATCTTGAGAAGCAATATTTTCAGCGCATGGAAAATGCATGAGCCATTTACGCTGATAGGTGTAGTCACTGGTAAAAGCGTACTTCCCGGCAACGATTGGAATGAGGCTTCGTCTACACAGTCGTACATTGATAAACCGTGAGGAGACATAAAATCATGGCAGAAACAGGTCAATACCTTTTCACATTCAAAGAGGTAGTCGAAGCCCTTTTGAAGCAGCAAGGAATCCACGAAGGTATTTGGGGCCTCTACATCAAATTTGGCATAAAGGCGGCTAACATCGGACCAGATGAAAATGATATCAGGCCCTCAGCTATTATTCCAATCCTTGAAATCGGACTCCAAAAGTTCGAGAAGGAAAGTAATATCGCAATTGATGCTGCTAAAGTAAATCCCAAACCAACAACTAAACGTAAAGCTAAATAGTATTCGAAACATTTTTAAAAGGGGCTGCTGTGCGCAGCCCTTTTTATTTTTCACCTGTCATCCAGAAGTGATCTATGAATAGCCAGAAATTCATAAATATGCATTCAGGTCAGGTGATGGCATCATGAACGAGATAAGTCCATGGGTCTTTATTATAAATAGAGAGCGCTGCTCATGAATCCGTTGCTAAAAGGGTTGAACCAGAAAAAAGATGAGATGCTGGCGCTGTTGCGGCAGTTGGTGGAATTGGAGTCGCCGAGCACGGAAAAAGCGGCCGTAGACCGCGTTGCCAGGCTCCTGGGGGACTGCATTGCACAAAGAGGGGGCAAAGTGCGGGTGTTCCCTTCCCGGCAAGCTGGAGACATCCTGAGAGCTGAATTTAAGTTTACTTCGGGGCGTGCGGCGGGGCAGATTTTGCTGCTGGGGCATATGGACACGGTTTGGGAAATGGGAACGATTGCCAAAATGCCGTTCCACGTAGCCAAAGGACGGGCTTACGGGCCGGGCAGTTATGACATGAAAGCGGGCATTGTTATAGCGCTTTATGCGCTGGATGCGGTGCGTGCGGCGGGCGAAGGGATGCGAAAAAACGTTGTGCTGTTGCTGACGGCGGATGAGGAAACGGGCAGCAAGGCTTCGCGCGGCGTGATTGAGAAAGAGGCGTGGAAAAGCGATTGCGCGCTGGTGCTGGAGTCGGCGCATGGACCCGAAGGCGCGTTGAAAACTGCGCGCAAGGGAGTGGGCGAATATGAAATTCGCGTGCAGGGCCGGGCGGCGCACGCGGGGCTGGAGCCGGAAAAAGGCGCGAGCGCGATCGTCGAGCTATCGCGGCAATTGCTGCGCACATTGGATTTCGCCGATGAGAAACGTGGGATCACCATCAATCCGGGCGTCATACAGGGGGGAACGAGGTCGAACGTAGTGGCGGCAGAAGCCGTGGCCCGAGTGGATGTGCGCATTACGCGTCTGGCGGACGGCGCAAAATTGCATCGGCGGTTCATGGGGTTGAAACCGTTCGACAAGTGGACGAAATTGACGGTGAGCGGAGGGATCAACCGCCCGCCGTTGGAGCGCACGAAAGCGACGGCGGAACTTTTTGGCAAGGCTAAAAAGCTGGGACGCGAGTTGGGATTGAATCTTAGCGAAGTCGCGGTGGGGGGCGGGTCGGATGGGAATTTTACCTCCGCACTGGGAGTGCCTACGCTGGACGGCATGGGATCGGTGGGCGACGGCGCGCACGCGAATTACGAGCACGTGGTGATCAGCGAATTACCTCGCCGGGCGGCGCTGCTGGCGCGGCTGATTTTGGAGTTGGGGAAATGAGAAGGACACGGGAAGTGCGGGAATTAGGGAGTGGGGAGTAGGGAATGGAAATGAGCGCCGCTTCACTTACGCTACGCTCCGGCCTTCGGCAGAGAGGTAGAAACTCACAACAATCTTAAATGGTTGTACAAGGCGGGCAAGGGTGTGTGTATCGAGGCGCTTACGAAGGGGGTGGCGAGGAACATGCCGTCTGGCACCGGGTTTCTCTTGTCGCCGGGTTTCAAACCCCTGGTTTCAAGAATGTATTTATAATTTCAAGCTACTTGACCATTACCAATCACATGCTAATCTGTCTCTTATAATCAACCGTTTACGCCGTGACTAAAAAACTTTTTCCACCAACTGAATCCATCGTACCCATCGAATTCATCGAGCGTAAAATATATATCATTCGCGGGCATAAGGTCATGCTTGACACGGATCTTGCTGAGCTTTACGAGGTTGAAACATTCAACCTCAACAAAGCAGTCAAGCGTAATATCGATCGATTTCCTGAAGACTTCATGTTTCAACTCAACAGCGAAGAAGCTAAATCTTTGACATTCCAAATTGGAATGTCAAAGATTCACGGACGGGGAGGCCGTCGAACGTTGCCATACGCTTTTACTGAACACGGCGTGGCCATGCTCTCATCGGTGTTGCATAGCGCCAGAGCAGTGCAGATGAACATTCTAATCGTCCGGGCATTCATCGCACTACGCAGGATGCTGGCCACTCACGAGGATTTGGCCCGCAAGATGAAAGACCTTGAACGCAAACAAGGAGAACACGGCGAGCAGATTGCCGCAGTGTATTCCATCGTCAAACAGATCGTCCATCCGCCGGAAAAATCCAAAAAACGCATTGGCTTCGCTCTTGCTGACAAAGAAGTAACTAACTAAAAGATTCCCCAAGGAGAAAAACGGCGGCAAACGTCCCGACTGGCCACGTTTAATGGACATAATTCTAACTCAAGAAAGAACTGTCGAGGGTTACTATGTCATTGGGGTGGCCGCTCCCTAAACGACATCAATATGTCGTTTAGGGTCGCGGCTCGGATTAGAAGCCTATTGCGAGGGAAAAGTTCGATGTGGCTACTAGATCGGCGCGACTATAGACCAGAGCCGTAAGGTAGAGGAATGATTCGCTCATTTGGTTTGAGAAGGAGGTTCTATGAAGATCAGCAACGGTATCAACCTACTATTGACTGCGCTTTCGGGGTTATTTGCATACTGGAGCTTTCAAGAAAATAGAAGTTTTATGGTCATCAACGGCATTAGCCTAAGTAACGGCATCGACCTAATACTGACTGCGCTCGTAGGGTTACTTGTATGCTGGACCTATCAAGAGCAGAGACGGACCACCTACATGCAGTTCTATGAAATCATCGCCCACCATCACAAGGAAGAATTAACCGAGTTAAGGCGCGAAGTTATGAATAAACTGCCAGTCAAAGCAGAGGTTGCTCGCACTCAGGGGACGACTCTTTTTGTGATTGACGCGAACCTACATCTCAAAACATCAGCTCTCGCTGACTACTATGAGGGTCTTGGAACATTCCTCCAAGGCGGCTGGAAAATCTTTCCGGCAACAGCGCGGAACACTATGTTAGCATTGCTCCATCATTCCGTCTCGAAAATATGGCCACTCATCGATGAATATAAGGATCAGATCCATCCCAAACCGAGGGCATCTGATTGGGCAGGCAGCTACCACTGGCTATATGACAAAGTAGTCGAATACCGGAAGCAGCATAATCTCCAAAGCGTTTAGTGACGGTGAAGAGAATTCGGCTACGCCCAGGGCATGCAGGACAAGCTTGGGATGACAGGACGATCCGCGGATGACGCCCTTTGACTGCGCTCAGGACAAGCAGATTTAGCAAATAGGAAAGGCAAGTGCAGATTCCTCGACTCGCTACGCTCGCTCGGAATGACAGGCAGGAGCAAAACGAAATCGTGCCCGCTTGCTGACGCGCGCGGCTCGGATTAAAACAAATCCGGCCTGCTCCCTCACGTTCGCGGTTCTGACATCAACTCAATTGTACAAATCGAAAAGCAGCACGGAAATTCTCGAAGCTGGGGCGGGATTGCGATACACTGCCCAGTTGGTTAGCGAATGAGACGAAGGTTGAGGCAAAGGCAATGATCGTTCCGAAGGGGTATCTGTTCGCGGCGGGCGAGGCGGGGTTGCGAACGCACGGCAGCGGCCCGGACGTGGGGCTGGCGTATTCCACAGTACCAGCTAAAGCTGCGGCGATGTTCACGACAAACCGCGTCAAGGCAGCACCGGTGCTGTTATCGCAAGAGCATTTGCGCAAAAGCCGCGGATCGGCGCAGGCCATTGTAGTGAACGCAGGCAACGCCAACTGCGCGACCGGCGAACACGGCAAGAGAGCGGCCAAGACAACCGTGGCAGCGGTGGCGCGGTTGCTGGATATACCGGCGCACAACGTTCTGATCGCCTCGACGGGCGTGATCGGCGTGAAACTGGAAGCCGAGCGCATTACCGGACAATTGCCCGCCCTGGCGCGACGTATGCATCCGGAGGGCGTGGAGGATTTTTCGCGCAGCATACTGACCACGGATACCAGGCCAAAAGTGTCGTCAGAAAGTTTGGTAATTGGGGGAAAGAAAATCAGCATTTTGGGAATCGCCAAAGGAGCCGGCATGATTTATCCGAGGCTGGCGACCATGCTGGGGTTTTTCTTTACCGACGCGGCGGTGGAAGGTAAATATTTGCAGGCCACCATAAGGGAAATGTGCGAGGTGAGCTTCAACCGCGTCTCCGTGGACGGCGACACGTCGACCAATGACACGGTATTTCTGCTGGCTAACGGAATGGCGGGAAATCGCGCGCTGACGAAATCAAGCGCAGGGGCGAAGCCGTTGCTGGCGGCGTTGACGGCGGTGGCGCAGGAGCTGGCGATCGCGCTGGTGAAAGACGGCGAAGGAGCGCAGAAGCTGGCGGAAATTCGCGTGGAGGGCATGGCCAACGAGAAAAAAGCCGAGGCCGTGGCGCGGTCGATTGCGCTGTCGTCGCTCGTGAAAACGGCGATCGCTGGGGCCGATCCGAACTGGGGACGCATCCTGGCTGCTGCGGGCAATGCGGGTGCGGAGTTTGATCCAAACAAAGTGAATATTTATCTGAACCGCATGCTGGTGTGCCGCAACGGCGGCGCGGCGGAGTTCGACGAGGCCGCCGGACAGCGGGAATTGAGCGGCAAAGAAATCCTGATCCGCGTCGTGTTCCGCGAAGGGAAAGCGCAGGCGCGCTTCTGGACCTGCGACTTCACCGAAGAATACATTCGCGTGAACGCAAGCTACCGTACTTGAGATTTAATTCCAAAACACACAATGTTCATCTGCCCTCACTGCGAGCAACGGCTGACGCGCGGCAATCAAAGGAAAGCGTCCTACTGGGCGTGCGCCGGTTGCGGCGGGCGCGCGGTGAATTTCGTCAACTTGCGGCGTCTGGTGGAACGAGAGGCCGGCATGGGCATGTGGCGGGCGATCCGGGAGATGAAAAATTCCGACGGGCCAAAATGCCCGGCATGCCACCGCGCGATGAGCAAGGAAAGATTTGCTGCCGGGGATAGGCAGGTAGCCCTGGACGCCTGCGTGCCGTGCCAGTTTGCGTGGTTTGACGGGAAAGATTTCGGAGCGCTGCCGGAAGCACGGACGGATAAGACCGGCGAAGAGAAATTGCCGTTGGAAGCGCAACTGCTGATCGCAAAGTATGAGATTGAGGCGATCGATGACCATATGCCGTTTGAAACGGCTCCTGAGCCGCCGAGCGAAGCGTGGAAGTCAATCCCCGGCTTCCTGGGCCTGCCGGTGGAGTACGATGCGCGAACGATAGAGAAACCGCCAGTGGTCACCTACGGACTCGCGGGGGCGATGGTCGTGCTGGGAGCGCTGGGATTCGTCTATTTTGAGGAAACGGTGCAGGCGCTGGGAATGATCCCGCGGGAATGGCAGCGCTACGGGGGACTGACGCTGCTGACGAACTTTTTTTTGCAGACCGGGTGGTTGCAACTGGCAGTGAATGTCTACTTCCTGATGGTGTTCGGCGATGACGTGGAGGATTTGCTCGGCAGATTGCGGTATCTGATATTGATTCTGCTGGCCACCGCGGTCGGCGGGCTGCTACATGCATTTTTTGATTCTGGGTCGATGATCCCGGTCATCGGCGCTCATAGCGGGATCAGCGCAATTTTATGGTTTTATGGCTTGCAATTTCCGCGAGCCAAGGTGGGGTTCCTGTTCCGGTACTTTGCATTCCTGAGGTGGCTGCGTGTTCCTGCATGGCTCTATGTAATTTTCTGGATGGGGATACAATTCGTCTCCACTATCAATCAGCCAGATGGCGCGATTCAGGTGACCATCCTGGGACTTTTTGGCGGCGCAGCGGTTGGCTGTTCTTTATGGATATACTATCTGCTTCAAAGAACACGGCAAATTGAGGCCTGAAACTCTTCACTTTTTCATGGAAATTTTTGCGTAATTGCACAGGTCAAGACGGTTTTTTGGCGCGAGTGTGTGAAACTACGCAACGAATCATTTAATCGAAATAAATAAGCCAATTTATCTTATTATTTATCAATATATTGCACAAGAACTGACAAGGTTTTTTGGCCTGTAAATTGCACCATAAATTTATAGAAAAGTGAATGAGGTATGGAGGTGGGCCATGAGGAAAGCAATTGGGTCCAAAGCACACACTCACCACGAACATCCGGCCATAAAGCATCTTCTGTTCATAATACTTATGATCCTTCTGCTCATATTACTGATGGTAGCTGGGGTTGAGTCTCAGATGGGGATGCCGATGGGCGGGGGAATGCACCTGAGAAGGCCTTATCTTTCATGGACATCCATTGATGTGGGAGGAAAACCAGCAGTGGACAAAGCGATGGTGGATTGGGGCAGGAACATTTACATGGTGAACTGCGCGACGTGTCACGGAGTAACCGGCAAAGGAGATGGGCGGTGGGCGCATATGGTTTTTCCGAAGCCGAGGAATTTCACGCGAGGGATATTTCGATTCAAGTCAACACCTTCCGGCACGCTGCCGACAGATGAGGACCTGTTCCGCACGGTGTCAGTGGGGTTGAATGGAACGGCGATGCCGCCGTGGCAGTTAAATTTGACCGAGG
>Ga0156170_1058_pt1 | contig 29871 bp, 26 predicted proteins | sample RifCSPlowO2_12_FD_107823 | JGI IMG/M metagenome (GOLD analysis project Ga0156170, IMG submission 107823) | Acidobacteria bacterium RIFCSPLOWO2_12_FULL_54_10
TTTTTCATTGGTTTCCTCCATTTGAATTATTGAAACGGTGATTCTCTTTACACGACAGCGTCCGAATCAGAGGCTCCGTGTTCCACCGACCGCTGTACTTCTACACGTCGTGTTATCCGGTCGCCGACGGACTCTGGTTGCATTAGGCAATACTCTTAAGCCAAATCAAGCGATTGCGGATAGGGGGGTATCAGTGTGGGTCCTGCGGAATGCATCCGCAATGATGCAAATGCATCATTTGTGGACCCATTAGTAATGGCTAGGGATTAGGAAGCATGGGGCTAGGAGGAGCGGCGGGTAGGCGGGATTACGGGGACTGCCCCCAGTGGCGGGTGGCGATCAGGGCGGCTTCCAGGCGGCTGTGAACACCCAGCCTCCTGAAGATGTTCTGCACATGGTTGCGGACAGTGGTGGGACTGATGAAGAGCACCGCAGCAGCGGACTTGGTGTCCATGCCAGCGGCGATACAGCGCAAGACGTTCAGTTCCTGGCGGCTCAAGAAGAGCAGCGGAGACGGCGCTTCTTCTTCAGCCGACGGGAAAGCGACCCGGTCAGCAGGCAAAAGGGATTCCTTGAAACTCCAGAAAACATGAACCAGAGAGGAAAACTTCTTTTCCGAGGTCAGCAGGCAGAAACTGATGACTTGCAAGCGGACGCGATGCCCCGTCTTCGACTGGGCATCCATCAATTGGTTATGCGACCACTGCAACTTCCTGGCTTGCTCGAATCGCGGGCAATGCTCGCAACAGACGTGAGGCCCAGGCCCAACCGCTTTCATCACTTCGTAACAGCGCTTGCCGAGGACAGCGGAAGCCCTGTAGCCCAGCAAGGATTCTGCAGCCTGGTTCCAGAGGATGATGCACTGGCACGCATCCACACCCATGACGCCGTTGCCGGTGTGCGCCAGTTGATCGAGAAGGTTGGACGTTAGGTCGGACGGTTTGCCGTCGGCTTGGACCATGCTAATCCTCGCAGGCCTACAGTAGCAAAGAAGAAATAATAAGCAAAATCCAAAATAAATACCGAGCTGGAGATGAGTATGTAGAAGACAGGAGCCGGGAGTCAGAATGAATGAGAGATCATATCCGCTTGCTGATGCGCAGTTTGTAAACCGGGACTGAAAAAAAGTCCACAAAATCGGCCAGATTATGATATAACTACAGTTTACTATTTATGTTAACTATATTTAACAACAAAATATCCCGGAACGTTCTTTACATGATCGCTATCCTTGCCGGCGTGGGTGGTACAAGCCCGCAGGCCGCGGCGATCCCGTATTTTGCGCGGAAATACGATGTGCGGTGTTCCCAGTGCCATAGCTTACCTCCGATGCTCAACGAATTCGGACAGCGGTTCGTATCGAACGGCTATCGGCTTCCGGAACTGCGCGCCGCAAAGCGAACGCTGCCGTTTGCCGTATGGGTCTCGGAACGGGCCGAACTGGACCACGGTCGGGACCGGGGAAAAGCGTTTCCAAACCGAGTGGAGCTGATCTCCGCCGATGCACTGGCCCCGTGGCTTTCTTATTTTGCAGAGTGGCGGGTGCTCAGCTATCAAACGACATCCTCGCAAAGACTATTGGGGAGGCATGGGCGGTTCGAGGACTTGTTCTTGCAGTTCCGCGCGGGCAACCGCCTGACCATAACGGCGGGGCAATATAGAATGCTGAACCAGTGGGATGTGTCGCGGCGGCTGAGTTTATCAGAGCCAGTGGCATTTTCGGCTGGGGTGGGAGGTGCGCCGACGCGGGACCCTCGGCTGAACTCGTTGCGCTCCTTTTCCTGGAGCGGCCGCGCACCTGCCATCCGGGTTACTCTGCAAAGCAGCAGCGGGAGGTCATCGGCGGATGGATGGTTTCACGAATTCACCGTTCCGTTCAGCGGCGAACTTTCCATCCCTCTGGGAGACGAGGCCGACAGGAATGCCAGTTTTGCGCTGGAAGGAAGGGCGAAAGGAGTGGCGTACGAGACCTATTACCGTCGCGGTCTATCCTCAGTGGGAGCGGCCTTCTTTGCAGGAAGCGAACGGTGGCTAGGAAATGCCACGGGGGTATTGCAAGCGGGCGATCACTCGCTTCTGCTGTCCGCCGGAACGGCTCGCTTCCGGCAGGAGCGCAACGACTTCCGGCTGACTATCGGGGAAACGTGGGTGCCAGTGCGATGGGCAGGACTGGGCGTGCGCATGGACCATCAGAGCGGAGTGCGGCGCAGGCCCGCGGTGTTTCCGGTGGTCAATCTGAGTTTTCCGGCGAGCAAGTACACATTCCTATTCACCTACGAGCAGCGATTGCAGGCAGACAATTATGGGACTTTCTTTGAGCTTGGGGCCGTGTTTTAGGAGACTTTCAAACTGGGGAAGCGGCCTAGTCGCCTGGGGTGAAGGCAGGGGAGGGAGAAGGGCCGGTGAGGCGGTCCTGGACGTTTTGCTCGGTGAGGTAATAATCGCAGACCGGCTTGCCGAACTTGTAGAAAAGGGCAGGGGTGACGAGCCAATCCAGCAGTGTGGAACTAATGAGGCCGCCGGCGACGACCATAGCAATGGGTTGCAGGAGTTCTTTGCCGGGTTCGCCTTGTGCCAGGACCAAGGGCAGAACGCCGAGAATGGCCGCCAGAGCGGTCATCAAAACGGGGCGGAGCCGTTCGAGGGTGCCGCGCAGAATCATTTTTTCATCGAACACTTCGCCTTCGTAGCGGACCAAGTGGATATAGTGGGAGATCATCATAATGCCGTTGCGGGCCGCAACGCCGCCGACGGTGATGAAGCCGATGAGCGAAGCAACAGAGAGCACGCCTCCGGACCAGTAAACAGCGATGACGCCGCCGACCAGGGCCAGAGGAACGTTGGACATGATCTGCAAGGCCACGCGCATGAATCCAAACTGCCCGTAGAGCAAAACAAAGACGCCGAGCGTGGCGAAGATGGAAAGAATCAGAATCAGACGCGTGGCTTCCTGCTCATATTCGAATTGCCCGCCGTAGACGATGAAATAACCTGCGGGCAAGGTCACCTGCGAGTTGACGCGGTCCTGCAATTCGGTGACCGCGCTGCGCAGGTCTCTGCCAGCGACGTTGGCCTGGACGGCCAAGCGACGTTGCGCGTTTTCGCGGAGAACTTGGTTGGGAGCGCTGCGAATCGAGATATCGGCCACTTGACGAACCGGTATTTTTCCGCCGTCGGGAGTGTCCAATAAAACGTCGCCGATGGCGGTCATGTCATTGCGATACGGCTCATCCAGACGGACAACCACATCGAAGCTTTTCTGGCTATCCAATACTTGAGAGACAGTGGTTCCTTGCAGCGCAGTCTCCAGAACGGTATTGATTTCCGCTGCCTGGAGGCCATAAGCAGCGGCGCGCTGACGGTCCACAGCGATAGCCACTTCAGGAACCAGAGACTGTTTCTCCACGAAGACATCGACCATGCCGGGAACCGTCTTCATGATGGACTCCAGCTCACCAGCCTTCTCGCGTAATACGTCCAGGTCCGGACCGAATAATTTGACGGCGATTTGAGCGCGAACGCCGCTCTGCATGTGTTCCAGGCGGTGGGAGATGGGCTGGCCGACATTCACGGCAGCCGCAGGAAGGATGGTGAGATTCTTGCGGATGTCGGCGATGATCAAATCCTTATCGCGTTTACTTTGATCCAGGTTGACTTCAATCTCGGTGGAATAGACGCCCTCGGCGTGCTCGTCCAATTCCGCGCGTCCTGTGCGGCGTCCCGTGGAAACTACGCCGGGGACTTCCAGAATCTTCTTTTCAGCTAGAGTCCCCAGCACATTCGATTCCGCAAGACTGATGCCCGGCTCGGCTTGGACGTTCACCGTCAAAGTACCCTCGTTAAACGGCGGGAGGAATTCCCGGCCCATGAGCGGAATGAAAGCGATGGACAGGAGCACGAGAAAAGCCGCGGCGATGAGCACCTCCCAGGCGTGCGGCAAGGTCCAGTGGAGGAGCTTGGTTTGTGCATGCTTCAACCAGCTAACCAGCAGGGAATCGCCGGGTTTTTCCATGAAGCTGGCTTTGGGCAAAAGGTAAAAGCACATGACCGGGGTCAAAGTGAGCGAAACCAGCAGCGAAGCCAGCAGCGAGATGATGAAGGCTACGCCCAAGGGCGCGAACATGCGGCCTTCCACGCCGGACAAGAAAAACAGCGGCAGGAATACCAGGATGATGATGACCGTGGCGTAGACGATGGAATTCCGAATTTCCGAAGAGGCATTGAAGACAACGAGCAGCGGGGACTCCGGGTCGCCGTTCTCCTTGTTTTCCTTCAAACGGCGGAAGACGTTTTCGACATCCACGATGGCATCGTCGATGATCAGGCCGATGGCGACGGCCAGACCGCCCAGCGTCATGGTATTGATGCTGAAATCAAAAGCCCGCATGAACAGGAAAGTGATCAAGAAGGAAGCAGGAATGGCTGTGATATTGATGAACGTAGTGCGAAAGTTGACCAGGAAGATAAAGAGAATGATGGCGACCAGGATGGCGCCTTCCCACAAGCCGGATTTGACGTTGTCGATGGCGCGCTCAATGAAGTCGGACTGGCGGAATACGTGGGTATCCATGGAGACGCTAGCCGGAAGAGTCGTTTTCAGGCTATCGAGAGCGTCAACTATATTCTGGGTCAGGGTAATGGTGTTGGAGTTGGGCTGCTTGAAAACGCTTAAAATAATCGCCGATTCACCGTTATAACCAGCACTGCCACGGGCCACCGGAGCGCCAAATTGCAAGTGCGCGACATCGCGAATGTAGATCGGCTGCTGGTTGCGGTAGGCGACGACGGTATTACCGATATCGTCGAGGTTAACGGTGCGGCCTATATTGCGGATGAGGAATTCGCGGTTGGGGCTGAGCAAAAAACCGCCGGAGGTGTTTTGATTGGAGGCCCCGGCGGCTGCAACAAGCTCGTGCAGCGATACATTATACTGGCGTAGGCGCTCGGTGGAGGCCAGTATCTGATACTGCTTCAAACCGCCGCCGATGACGGTGATCTGCGCTACACCTTGCAGACTCAGCAGACGCGGACGGATGGTCCAGTCCGCCAATGTGCGCAGGTCCAACGGTGATATTATTTCGGGGTCAGCCTTGAGAGCGATGAGCATGATTTCGCCCATGATGGAGCTGATGGGACCGAGAACAGGGTTCATTCCGGCGGGGAGATTGGCGCGGGCGATCTCCAGCTTTTCGGCGACGATCTGGCGGTCGCGGTAAATATCGGAATCCCAGGAAAATTCAACAAACAAGAGCGATAAGCCGACGCCGGATTGGGAGCGAATGCGCTCGACGTCGGTGGCGCCGTTGAGCGCATATTCCAATGGCAACGTGACCTGGACCTCGACCTCTTCGGGAGAAAGGCCTGCAGCTTCGGTGAAGACGGTTACGGTGGGACGGTTCAGATCAGGGAAGATGTCCACGGAAAGCTCGCGGACGACCACATAGCTTCCGTAACTGAAGACGAAGATAGAAAGACAGATCACCAGAAGCCGATGATCGAGCGAATAACGTATGATGCGATTAAACATAGGATCAACGATTCAGTGAACAGGCTACAACGAATGTGAAGAATTCGGAAGAAGCGATTATCAGTGAGAAATACCTGCAACTTCCTGCTGGCGGAACGAACCGAGCATACCGGCGCCCTCGCCAATGACGCGGTCACCCTCGCTGAGGCCAGAGATAACCTGCCACCAGCCATCCTGCTTCATGCCGACTTCGATAAGCAGCGGCTCGAACGTACCATCCTCTCGGATGACATAAACGTGCTTGGTGGAACCTTCATCGACGACAGCCTTCTCGGGCACGGCAATAGTGCGAACCTGGGTGGAAAATTCGACGCGCGCAAACGAGCCAAGCGCCAGGCGCTGATTGGCGTTGGGGACGCGCACCAGGACGCGCAACGTGCGGTTGGCGGGGTCCACGGCGTCATCGATGTATTGGACTTTACCGGCCAGAGGATTGTCCGTTGTGTCCGCCGGAAAGACCTGCGCGACTTGCCCGGTTTTAATCTTCCAGGCGTCATGAAGCTGAACCTGCGTCCACACCCACACAAAGGAAGTGTCGGTCACGGTTAAAAGTTTTAGGTATTCATCGGTGAGGCCGATCTGGCCGGGGACGAAATCAATGGCGGTAACTTGGCCAGCGATGGGCGTAGTGATCGGGGTCTTGCGCGGGTCGCGGGCCTTGATGGCATTGGCATAATTTTTTTCCTGCTCGGCGATTTCGTCGTGAATCTTCTTGGCTTCGTCGAACAATGTTTTGGCCCACTTCAAATCTTGTTCATAAGCGGGATTGGCGGATGCCAGCTTCTGGGCGCGGTCTAATTCGACTTGCGCAGCGTCCTGCCGCTTTTGCGATTCGACGAGAGCGCCCTGGAGGTTTTTCTGTTTCTCCAGCATGAGACCACGCTCAAACGCGGAAAGCTCCAGGGAAAGCAGAACCACTTCCTGGCCTTTGGTAACTTTATCGCCGACGCGAAGAGGCGCAGAGGCAAAATCAATGCGGCCCCAGAAGGGGGCGAAAATGTCGGCGACGAGCTGGGAGTCGGGTTCCACGGCGCCAAAAGCAGAGATGCGCTCCTGGAGCGGCATTTGCTGAACGTCAACGAGGATGATGCCCAGTTCCTTCTGGGCCGGCTCGGAAATGGTGTAGGAGCCGTTTTCATTGCGGGTCACCGCTACCTCGGCAACTTCGGATGGCTTGGGTTTGCGCATGGCCAGGACCTGATCCAGGACGAAAAAGTTCATGACCAGGATGACGCCGACCAACGATGCGGCACCGATGGCGATGGGCCGGACCATTTGCGGAATCTGACCGCCTGTGGCGCGAACTTTCCACAACTGCATGCCGGTGAGGCCGAGAATCAACAAACAGACCGCCAGATTGACCCAGAAGCGGAAGAAAGCGTCCATGTTGGACTGCACGGTGATTGGGAAATCGACGGTGAGTTCATCGCCGACTTCCGAGTGAATGACGAAGCGCAACAGCAAAGTTCCGGTATGCTCGAACTGGTATTCGGCGATACCGAAAATGCCCGCGTCGCCTTCCGGGTGGACTGGCAGATGGGGCACCAGGACTCTCTGCGATTTGGAGTCCAGAAGCAAACCTTCCGGCTGGATACCCACGGGCACCTCGGGGCCGAGCAGCGGGTCTGGCTCGGGGAGGATACGGGTCACGGTGAACTCGATGTTGGTGATTTCTCCCGCAGTGGGAATGGCCGGAGAGTGCATGAGAGCGACGCGATACTTGCCGCCGGGAGCTTCCAGCGTGCGGACAATGTTCTGCGCACCACCACCCTCGACCTCGCCGTGAGCTTGCAGCCGCGCGGGCAGCAGGAAGAACAAAAGCGCGAGAACCATTGCGAGAACAGCAAAGGGTTGCGGAAGGACGCGCGAACGATGTTGGTGGTTGTTCATCATCATCAATGCCTCATCTCTATGTTGCATCTCATTGCCTTAGGGAGAAACCAATTCCGCCTCACCGATCATGCCGAAGCGGAGCAGCTCGCCGGGATTGTCCACGCGAAATATGACTTCGCGGACCTGAGTCAACGGATCAACAATGGGCGGAACGGCTTCGAGCTTTCCCGCAAAAGTTTTGCCCGGCAAATTGTCGAAACGAACGCGGATCGACAGATTGCCCTCGAACGCGCGGCGATCCGATTCCGGGATGCGCGCGGCGATGCCAACCTGGTCCAGCATAGTTAAACGATACAGAAGAAATCCTTCATTGACCATCTGGCCTTGCGTGAAATTCACAAAACTAACATCGCCTGTCATGGGAGAGAAAATTCCACGGCGCACAAGGCTGGCCTGCTGAATTTGAGTATCTTGCTGGTCGAGAAGGCCTTTTCGCTTGTCATACGTAGCTTGCGCCACTTGTTCGGCGGCGCGCAACGCTTGCACTTCCTGACCGGAGACGGAGCCGAGCGAAAGAAGGCGTTCCGCTTTTTCTCGGTCGACGCGTGCTTTGGTGAGGGCATAGCGCGCGTCCTGCACGGGGGAAAGGAAATCCCAGCGGACCGTGGTCAGATGGACCCAATCGTGAAGGTTGTAGCGGTGCTCGATGATGGCGATGGGATCGCCCTTCTTGATTTTGTCGCCGACGGTGAGAAGCTGCGGGGTGGCAGGAATGATGCGCCCCGTTGCGGGCGCATAGATTTCCGAGACGCTGTCGGCCAAAGGGACCACACGCGCAAAAACTTGTGATGTCTGCGCCAAAGCACGCGTGGAAAAGACGAATGCGGAAAATAAGAAGAGGCCGCACAGTGAGCAGGTGAGTTGGAGCCTGTTGGAAAGGATGCGAGCCATAAGTTTTGTTTGCTCAAAACACAAGGGCGATCCCTTGCAGGTATTTTGTAGATGCGGTTAGCCGCTGGAAGCAGCTTCCAACAGAAGCATGCCTCTGCGAACAGCCTGGAGAAAACTCTCGGCGGCTTTGCCATCGCCGGTGAACTTAACATCCTTGCCGACAACCAGCGACGATTTGCTGTTCTTTCCGGCGAGTTGATCCAGAAACGCTTTGGAACCCAGAGCCGCATCATCCTTGTTGTCGACCAAAACGATTTTCGTGATGGAACCGTCGCGCTTGAAACCGATGGCCATGTCGATCAAACCTTTGGGACCTTTGGCATCGACCAAAACAACCATGCCGAGAACGCCGGAGCCGTCAGCACTTTTTCCGGTCGCAATGTAAAACGAAAACGGGTTGTCGTTGGCATGTAATTTGCCGCCGGAAAGCTCTTCGACGCGCTTAATTTGCGCGGCGCTCAAAGTTTTTTTGCGAGGAGTAAAGCCGGTGGCGTCGGGAAAAACTTTCTTTAAGGTGGCTTCGGGAGTTCCCGTACCGTGGGCTACCGCGATGACGGCAGAGGCCAGCCATAGGACTAAATAAATCGCAGCAAACTTTCTGCTCATAATTGCCCCCTTTGCAATGGCTTCTTTAATCATTTTAGCTCTAACACAGGCGCTTGCGAAGCCCAATCTATGTTTTACTTTTTTACCGGAGGCGGGACCGGGTCCGGGGGATTGGACTCTTTGTCCACCTGGACCAATATTTTCTGGTACTGCAATTCGGTGCCGAAAACTTCTTCCTCGATCCACAGCAGGTCCGTCAGGGATACGCCTCCGAAAAGGTAGCTTTGGTAAATCTTGCCGAGCAATTCATGGGCTTGCGGGAGCAGTTCCTTTTCTAAGCGTGCAGCGAGATCACTGACCGAGGAAGCATTGCCTGGGGCAGGCTGAGATTGCGACTCGGCAGGGGAATCTTGATCTCTGCGCATGACGGCGAGGTAAAGCGTAGTGGCTGGTTTGCCGACCGCTTGGGCGATTTGAGCTTGAGCGCGGCGCCGGTCGGCCTCGGCCAGAGAAAGCCGGGCAGATGCTTTGGCCTCGGCAAATAGGAGCATTTCGCGGTCCAGGGGGGCAATTTGCTGGGCTTCCAAGCGCAACTCGGAAGCCTTGGACCAGCCGGAGATGCGGTCCAGGCTCTGGCGGGCGGCTGCTTCCTCACCCTGAGCCGCCAACAATAGGAAAAAAGCGTCGTCAGCCAACTGGAGGCGCGGCCCGACAGGCTCCTTGGGAGGCACAAGGCTTTTTACCTGATCGCGAACCTGCCGCAATAAAATTTGTTGCGCTTCATCGGCGGCGAATAGGGGAGCAGGGAAAATGGAAAAGCGCAAGAACGCCAGAGTGAAAGCGAAGAAGAGCAGGCAAAAATCGCGATGGAAGTTATGGGAGCGCACCCAGAGCTTCAAGAAAATCTCCCTGGATATGAAAAATTCCCCCTTTTTCCGCAAGAAAAAGGGGGTCGTTGGAATGAGAATATAACCCGTTCTGCCTGCTGTTTCCGCATCGGCGCAGACCGCAAGGAAGAGAGACCGTCACCAGCCTTAGTGCGAGAAGATAAAGCAAGTGACCAGCGGCTGCGAACCAGGGGCCAGCACGTCCACGGTGGCATTCACGGATTCCACTGGCAGGTCCTTGTTGGTTTTCAGCTCGGTGGCTGTCGCCTTGGCAGTCAGCGTGATGTTGGCCGTCAGCGCATCGTCGTTGATCTTCATGGTCAGATAGCCGAGCAAGCCAGAAGGAACACCCTTGGGTGGATCGGGAGTCAGGAAAGAGGCCACGATGTTCAGCGTTGTGGTTTCCAAATCCTTGTCATTCTTGCCTTCTTTCACATCCGTGGCCAGATCGACATTGCCCATTTCGGCGGCGATGCCGGGATCCATTTTGGAATACTTTAAATTCTTGCTGACAAAATCAACCGTGAGATTGAGTTTGCCGACCTCCGTGCCCTCAGTAGGCGTGAAATAAATTGGTACCACCACAGAGGTTCCCGGCGTGCCGGAACTGCTGCCCAATGTAATGCGAGTTGCTTTCGTGTCGCCCTGAGCCATGGCTACAGGGATGTAACAAACCATGAGAAACAAGCTGCCGAGTGCGATTCGGCGGAAATAAGAAACCATCATTAGCGACCTCCAAGTGGACAGCCCGGATCAAAGATATTATGCAAGCTGCTGCTGAACGAGAGCAACTTTACGCAAGCTTATCCTTAATTCCAAGTTCAGCCCTATTCTACACCAAATTGAAATGCAAACACTTTAACTTTTTTTCAACAATTTAAAGAACGAACATTCGATGCAAGCTCTGGCAAAGCTCAGCGTGCCAGCCGGAATGCCGATCAACTCAAATTCACAAAATTCGGTATGGCGTTCAAGGCCATTCTGAGAGCCAGGCAGACAAACGCCAGCATGGCAAATAAATAATAAGCGGGCTGATGATTGATCAGCTCGGTAGCATAGAAGCGGCCCTTTTCGAGCTGGTTAATCTCATAAAAAGCTTCTTCGAGGTGAGTCGGGTTGGCAGCATCGAAATACTTGCCGCCGGTACTGGGGACACCTTCGCGAATCTGCTGGGAAGCACCCTGTTCCAAGGCCACGCCGATGAAATAAACGCGAGTGCCGTCGTAACGGGCGCGTTCGAGTTCTTTCATGGGATCGCGGCCATAGTTATAGTCGCCGTCGCTGAACAGAATGATGACCTGGCCTTTGGTGCGGCGATCCCCTTTTCGCTTGCTGTATTTGAAGAATTCGGTGGCCATGTAAATGCCTTCGCCGATGGCGGTGAACCCCTCATTGATGAGCGTTTGCGTGCTGACCATGGCAAGGTATTCAGAGAGGCTTTCGTGGTCGAAGGTGGCTGGGCTGACCAGATAAGAGTTATTCGAAAAGACCACCAGGCCGATGGCATCGCCGGGGCGTTTTTTCACGAATTCGATGGCGCTGAGCTTAACGGCTTCCATCTTGCTGCCCGGGCGAACCATGAGGCCGGGGCGGTTGGCGACGGCTTGCGGTTGGGGCATGGGAGAGCCTTTGAGCATGTTCTCTTCCATGCTTTGCGATAGATCGAAGACAATCATGATCTGCAAGCCGCCACGCTCGATCCGCTGCAACACAAATGGATATACGGGGCCCAGCAAAGCGACGAGCAGGAAGCCGACAGCGAGAGATTCCAGAATGGTGGGGAGGCGAAATACGAGGCTGATTCTCCCCAGCCGCGGGAGCAATTGCTCGACGAGCGAGTGTCCCCAGTAGTTGCGCCGAAAAAAGCTGATGACAATGAACGCAACTAGGATGGGGACAATGTAGTACAGCCAAGATAGGTTCTGAAAGGTCATGAAAAAATAATCAGCGTTGTACCTGTACTTCAAAAATATTACGGATATCTTGCGCCAGCCGTTGCGCGCCTTCCGATGTGACGGAGGCTCCGTTGGCGGCGGCGTAACGGGCCAATTCCATGGCGCTGAGAGCGCGAACAGATGCTTCCGTCAGGCCAGGATCAGCGGCCAGTTTCTTCAATTCATCGGAGAAATCCTCGGAGGTCAGGCCGGAAGTGGGAGTTTCCAGGTAAAACCCCAGGAACTCCTTCAGGTCACGGTAAGAGTGGTCATAGAAATCCATGATGGCGCGGGTATCGGAGAAAGAAGAAGGCACTCTGTCCGACCATCTTTCGCGGATCGCCTGCATGGCCTTGCGGCGGTCCGGACCGCGCAAGGCTTTGCGCATTTTAATATACTGCGTGGTTTCCCAACCGCCACCGACAAACAGCACGACGAGGGCGAAATATCCGGTCCAGGCGATCCAGCCGAGGCTGCTCTCCCAGCCCAGGACAGCGATCCCGTCACGGATATCGGTTGGATCAGGTTCCAGCGGGCTACGCAACGCGAGGACAAGTCCCGGCACGGTGAGACTTTCGGCGGCGGCCTCCTGGGCGGTAGCCGTTTGGCTGCTGCGCTTGAAATAGAAAAGGGTCAGTTGCGGTATCTGCTGGACGGCTTCACCGGTGGTGTAGCTGGCGAGAGCCAGATCGACGGTGAGGAGATTATTGTCATCCTTCAACTTAACAACAGTCTTGGACAGATCCTTGACTTCGAATGGTTCCAGATTGACCGTTTCTTTGGTCAAAGTATCGAGAACGAATTCGTACTCGTCGGAATAAACAATACTGATCTTGTAATGGAAAGGATCGCCAATCCAAACGGCGGTATGGTCCAGTTCCTTGAAAAAGGACATGCCTTCGGGCGGCGGAGCCAAACCCTCCAGACTTGCAGCGCTGGGACCGCCAGCCGCGCCGCCACCGCCGTGCTGCTGGGCTGAAGCCTGATTCACCGCGGCGCTGAAACCGGAAAACCATAAAATGGCCAGGGCTAAAACACGAAATAAATCTCTCATACTTTCCTCCGCCGTTCGAACAGCATCATCAGGGGATCCAAAAATGGCTCCCCGACTTTCAAAAACAGACATTCCATACCGAGCGAATAAAACAAATCCTGCAAATCAAGTTTACGTTCCTCCACCAGCGCCTCATAGCGTCTGCGATGCGAGGAGGACAGACTCATCAAAAATTGCTTGCCGGTTTCCGCCGAGCGCAAGCGCAACAATCCGGTCCCTTGCGGGAGGTCCCGTTCAAATTGATCAGAGAAAATGATGGGAACAAGATCATGCTTCTGGGCCATGACTTTCAAATCCGGCAGTTCAGCCAGTGCGGCGCTGGCGGGGTTGTCGATAAAATCAGAAAGCAGGAAGACCATCGACATACGCTTCAATCGAGCGCGCAAAAATTGCAAAGCGACCGCCCAGTTTGTTCCCTTGGAAGTTGGGCGAACGTTGAGAAGCTGTTCGATGGCGCGCCAAACATGTGACCGGCCCATGCGGGGAGGCTCGTAGGCCTCGATGCGGTCGGTAAAAGCCATGAAGCCGAAGTTGCAATTATCACTGGAAGCGGAAAAGCCGAGAGTGGCAGCGACCTGCAACAGCCGCAACCGCTTGGAATAAGTCGCGGTGGAGAAATCCATGGAGCGCGACAGGTCCACAGCAAGAAAAACGATGATTTCTTTTTCCTCGTACTGTTTTTTCAGGTAGAGGTCCTGCATGCGAGCGGAGACGTTCCAATCCACGCGGCGCAAATCGTCGCCGATTTCATACTTGCGATGAGCTTCAAACTCGTACCCAGAGCCTTTGAGCCGACTGCGGCTCTGTCCAAAGCGCAGGCTGCGGATGCGCCGGGAAGCGGCGATTTCGACGTATTGAAGTTCCTTGGCGATTTCGGGAGAAAGCATTCTCTAAAGCACCTTAGGGGATCGGGGTATGGCGCAAAACTTCCGACACGACCTCATCCGTGGTCACGTTTTCCACCTCGGCGCGAATGGTCCGCACCAAGCGATGATGCAGCACATCGACGGCGATGTATTTGACGTCGGAGGGCAGGACATAATCCCTGCCGCGGAAGAAAGCCACGGTGCGCGCCATCGCCATCAAGTGAGTATACGAACGGGGCGACGCTCCGTGCATGACCATTTCTTTGACAATGGTCAGAGCATTGCCTTGGGAATTGCGGGTCGCCTGGCCGATGGCAACGATGTAGCGGCGCACTTTGTCATCCAGGTGAACGTCTGAGACCATCTGGCGGATGAGGACGACGGTATGAGGGTCCGCGACCGATTCGACGCTGACGCGTTCCAGTTTGGTGGCCAGCATCTGAAATTCGCTTTCCGAAGACGGGTAATTCACCCGGACCATCATGGCAAAGCGGTCCAGTTGGGCTTCGGGCAGAGAGAAGACGCCTTCCTGTTCAACCGGGTTCTGCGTGGCGAGCACCCAGAAGGGATCGTCCAAAGCGTAGGTATTTTCACCAATCGTAACCTGGCGTTCCTGCATGGCCTCCAGCAATGCGCTCTGGGTTTTTTGCGGAGCGCGGTTGATTTCGTCGGCGAGAACCAAGTTGGCAAAGATGGGACCTTTTTCCACGCGAAATTCCGACGAGCGGCTGTCAAAAATGCGCGTGCCAAGAATGTCGGCGGGGAGCATGTCGGGGGTGAACTGAATGCGCTGAAACTTGGTTCGTATGGTGTTGGAGAGAGCAGACACCAGCAGGGTTTTAGCCAGGCCGGGGACGCCTTCCAGAAGGATGTGACCCGAGCCGGCTTTTTCGCCTTCCCCGCGCTTGAATGAATAAGGGATGCGTCCGAACAGCCCGACGAGGATTTTGCGTATAAGTTCGTCCTGTCCGATAATGACCTTTTGGACCTGCTCCTCAATACGATGAATGATTTCCCAAGCTTCTTCTTTTTTTAACGTAACTTGCACTTGCGTAGCTGACAAAGCGTTCCTCCCTTTTTCCGGTTCAAGCGCCTATAAAAATATTCCCAAAATTAAGAAAGCGAAAGCAGCCAGGAGAAATTCCTGGTAGAGCTCCCTGCGGGTGGCATGGGATTCGTAGCCGGCAACGGGGCGTCCCTGGACAAGGATTTCCTGGAGCGCCTCATTGACTTGCTTCTTGTCCTCCCCGCGATAAAATTTTCCAGCGGTTCTTTCGGCTACGTCGCGCAGAGTGCGGGATTGGGCTTTGCTAACGATGCGCGCGCCGCCTTCCCGGGTCAGGAACTTTACAGGTTTTCCCTGTGTCAATAGCAAAGGGACGTGAGCGCCGCTGGCAGTGCCAAGGCCGAAAGTGTAAATCTTGACTCCTTGCTGAAACGTCTGGGCGAGAGGCTCTTCCCATTCTCCAATATTATCGTTGCCATCAGAGATCAACACGAATACGCGCCTTCTTTGCTTCACGAGGTCCGGATGCGCGATGGAGTCCAATTCCATAACCCGCAGCGCACTACGAAGGGCAGAACCCATGTTGCTGCCAGGCTGAGGCTCTTCGAGCTGATTCAGATAATCGAAGTAGACGATGATGCTTTGGGGGTCGCGGGTGAGGTAAGAAAGCACCACGCTGGTGTAGTGAAAAACGACCAGTCCATAGCGGTCCTGCGGCTGCTTGTGCAAAAGAAACTGCTGGATGATTTCCTGCGCATGGCCCAAACGGTGAGGGTCCATATCGCTGCCGTACATGGAAGGCGAAATATCGAGCAGGAAAATTAAATCCGTCGGCGTGGGAACTGGCTTGAGCTCCCGAATGACCATGCGCGGCTGAGCAAGGGCTAAAACCATGATCGACAGACTGACGAGAAAAGCGAGGCCTCGCAGCCACCCCCTGCCTGCCCAGGAAATTCTGGATATTTTTTTGAGGTTTTTGAGATTCCCGAAGCGTTTGCGCATGCGTGACTGGTGCCAAACGCCAAGCCACCACAGTATCCCCAGTATGGGGACCACCCACAGCAGCACGAAATATTCCTGTCGAACTAATTCCATTCGTGTAAATCCGTTGGACCTATGAGCTAGCCAAGCAGCCAGCGCGGTGAGGAGGCGCTATAACATGAAGCCGGTTGCTTTCAGAACTCACGGCTCCGCAGACCGAAGTTCTTAGAGGCTAGTGCATTTGGTCCGGTGTAAGATTGGGCTTTTCCTGAACGCGAACCCTTTCCAGAATTTCCAGCTTACCCTCCTGCCCTTCTTCGAACATCTGTTTGCGGAGGTAGGCGATGAATTCCAAATTGTATTTGGCATCCCAGTTGTCCGGGTCCAGCCGAAGAGCGTCGCGAAGAGAATCTTCTATGCCTATTAAAGTTTCCTCGAGAACTTGAGGGTCCTTCTGTTCCGCTTCCATGAAGGTCTTGATCGATTTGCGAAATGCGATATTGGAGCGGATGAGAACAAACCTGCCGTCCTTCATGCCCCCGGCGATATCGCTTTCCCGGTCCAAAGCTTCCGTGGCTTGATCCATCCGATCCAAGCCGTAGAGCAGCCGGGCTTCATTGAGGAGCAGGTTCTGGCGGTCCCGTTCAGGGATGTAACGAATCATGCCAGCGGAGCGCAGATTTTGCTCGATAGCGGCATATCGCTTCAAAGAGGATTCCGCATCGCCTTTTTGGAAATCATCGGCAGCCAGGTCCATTTCCCGCAGTAGGGAGCCATAGCTTAAACCGACAATGACGACGAATAACAAAACGACACCGATAACCAATTTTACCGCCATCCCGACCGGGCTCTTCTCAGCCATCTTTCTATACCCTCCTGTGCCGATCACCTTGCGTCCATGAGCAAGGTTGATTTGAGACTACGCGAATTGGAACGCAAGCCGCAATGTTCCAGTGACTGGCATAACCATGGATGCTATTCCAGCCGATGTCCGTGTCACTCGCCATTCCAGGAGCCAGATTCGAAAGGCACCTGAAATTATCGCAGGCCGATGAACTGTGTGCAGATAGAAAAGCAGATAGGAATTAACATAGTTACAGACGGGTGTCAACATTCCCAAAATGCTTCCTGCCTTCTGTCCCCGTCCGAAAGCGCGAATTCTTCTGGCTAATCAGTCCTGGAAAATGAACAATCCATTATATGATAATGCAATTGACTGCAAGCGACAATACAAGATTACGGAAAATTACACCACGCCGAAATCACGCCAAATATCGCTCAAGTATCTGATCCCACTTTTCTTGAGCACGCAAAATAAACTCAATGCAATCGCGGACCGCGCCGCCGCCGCCTGGGCTGGCCGTGACTATGTGGCACATCTCCTTGACCTGCTGGTGCCCGTTGGCCACGCTGGCAGAAAACCCGGTTCGACGAAGGATGGGAAGGTCTTGGAGGTCATCGCCCATGTAGGCGATCGCCGAGTCAGGGAAACCTGACGCTTCCCGGACTTTCTCGTACGTTTCCAGCTTATTCCGGCTCCCTTGTTCAACAATTTTAATGCCCAGCTCAATGGCTCTAGCCATGACACTTTCCGATGTGCGCCCGGTGATGATTCCGGTCAGCAGTCCTGCGCGATGGGCGAAGTTGATGCCTACGCCATCCTGAACGGAAAACGACTTGATCTCATGAATGCCACCGCGCCCGTCAGGAACAAGCAGAATCCGTCCGTCCGTCATGACGCCGTCCACGTCCATGAGAAAGAGGCGAACGCCGAGAGCGCGCTCGTGGGCATCCGGATTAATGCGGGAAAAATTCAATGTAAAGTTACGCCCTTATCAGCACAAAATTAATGGGGAGATTGACTCGGCATGGAAGCCACAACATCCAAAAAAGCCTGCGCCGCACGCGACAATTGCCGGTCCGTTTTATAAGCCAGCCCTAAGCGCCGCACAAGCTTGAGGCCTTGGATCGGGACCAGCTTCAGCACGCAGGATTTCGTTTCCATCTCTGCATACGAACGGGTGAGCAGGGAAATGCCCAGACCGGCTCCGACAAACTTTTTAATGCTCTCGACACTGGCCAGCTCCATGGAGATTTGCAGCCGATTGCGGTACTTTCTGAAAATACGCTCCAGCAGCTCGCGGGTATGCCCGCCTTTAGGGAAAATCAGCGGCTCGGAAACCAGGTCCTCGATCTTCAAGGAAGCGCGTTTCGCCAAAGGGTGCTTCGCCGGAAGAACCACCTGCACTTCATCCTCATGCAGAGGAATGACCTTGAGATTATTCTGCGTGACAGGAAGAGTAACGATGCCCAGGTCCACCTGGTGCTCATTCATGCGCTGAATAATTTTGTGGCTAAAATTACGATAGATGTCGATCGCCACTTGCGGATACTTTCGCTTATATTCGGCGAACACATTGGGCAGGACATACAAGCAGGTGGCCTCGTTGGCCCCCACGACTAAACTGCCTGCGATTTCGTCCCGGGTCTCCCGAACCCTCTGCAAAGTCTCCCGGTGCAGGGCCTGGAGTTTTTGGCCGTACTCAAAAAGAATTTCACCGGCGGGCGTCAAAAATATTTTTCGCCCCGAGCGATCAAATAGCTTTTGGTTGAATTCCTGCTCCAAAGAGCGAATCTGCGCGCTGATGGCGGGTTGCGTGCGATAAAGCTTTTCCGCAGCGCGGGAAAAACTATGCAGTTGCGCTACCTCGAGAAAAGCCGTGATTTGATCTATTTCCATGGCGAAATGAAGCGGATGAGCAATCTAGAATTGGATAAGTAAATGTTATCAAACTTATAAGCTTTGAATTATAGCAGGTAAAGCGGATCGAGAGGAACTTCGTCATTCAAGAAAAAAAGCCCCGCGAGAAGCGTATCTCGCGGGGCTGTAATCGTTAGAAGTGAACAACCATGGCTGCCGAATAGACTAGCAGCTTTTGTCCGAGCAGTTTGAATCCTGCGCGCAAAGTTAAAGCAGCTTACTGGATCACGCCGCAAGCCAGACGAGGCCCTGCATTGCCCGTCGGCTGGGTCGTTACATCATCTTCGCCGCCATGGACGATGACCGCTTTGCCGACAAAAGAGTTGGGGCCCTCAAAAGCGAGGCTGGATGAATGGATATCGCCCATGGCCATGCCATCCGCACCCGCTTCAATGTTGCCGAGGTCGCCGACATGGTGTTCCGCAGCATCAGGAGCGCCGTGCGCTTTGCCATCCGGATTGAAGTGACCACCAGCGCTGGCGCCATCGGGCGCGCTGCAATCGCCGGTTTCGTGAATATGAAAGCCATGCTTGCCAGCGGCAAGACCGGTGACGTGATATTCCACGTGAACAGCGCCCATATCCTCCGTAAATTTGACTGTGCCGGTGACATTATTTCCCTGAGTTGCTGCCAGCTCCACAGAAGCGGTTTTCGCCGGCGGCGCTGGCGGCGGTGCAGCCGCCTGCTCCGCAGGCTGCTCTGCAGGTCCGCACCCAATTAGCGCAATGATAGGCAATGATAAAGCAAACAGTTTCCAACTACGATGATTCGACATCCCTTTCCCCCTTTTTAATTATATGGAGACAATGCTCCCGATTCTCAAGCCCGCCAAACTGGGAGTTTATACCATGCGGACTGCAATGTTGCAAGCTACTCGATTGGAATCTGAAAAGATTCTTTGCAATTAGGCGTCACTCAGACCTTTCCAGCGATCAATAAACTCAGGCTGGTGATTCCCCAGGGTCGGATTCAGCAAGAATCCGAGTCAATGTGTGGAAATGATGACCCATGATGGCCAGCGTCATCGCCCGATCAAACGCGTGGCGGTAGCGTGTCGCAGCATCCAGTAAAAACTTCCAGTAGCTGAGGCGGAAGTCACCGAGTACCCCCTGGTGCAAGACCGATCTGAAAAATGCCAAGTAATCGGAAGGGCGGCGCGGCGTCGAGTACAGATTGCGGGGAGCTTCAGCCAGGAAGCGGCGGACCCGCTCGTAGTATGCGTCCGGGTGGTAAATGCGCTCCAGAATGGACCGGTAGCCTTCCACCAGTTTTTGGGCATTCATCTTGGGAATGAAATTCAGATTGAGGTCCATGTTGTCGCCGGAGTGATTGTCGATGAGGCGGCCTTCTTTTTGCAGGCGGCGGTAAAGCTGCGTTCCAGGTAATGCGGAAAGCAAGCCGACCATGGCCATGGGGATGGCGCTTTCCTGGATGAACTTTACTTGGCGGTCGAAAATCTCCTCCGGGTCGCTGTCAAAGCCTACGATAAAGCCTGCCATAACCTCCATGCCGTAGTGTTGGATTCTCTTCACGCTTTCCAGAAGACTGCGCTTGGTATTCTGGTGCTTTTGCGCTTCGATTAGACTAACCTCATCCGGCGTCTCGATGCCCAGGAAAACCCTGGTGAAGCGGGCTGCACGCATCATGTCCAGCAGATCGTCATCGTCGGCGAGGTTCATGGAAGCCTCGGTGTAGAAAGTGAAGGGTGTCTTCTGGCGATTATTCCAGTCAGCCAGGACGGGCAAAAGTTCTTTGACCTTGGGCTTATTGCCGATGAAATTGTCATCGACGATAAAAACAGCGCCGCGCCATTTGTATTCCTGCAATTGCTCCAGCTCGGCAAGCACCTGCTGGGGCGACTTGGTGCGCGGCTTGCGGCCATAGATTTCAATGATGTCGCAGAACTCGCAGTTGAACGGGCAGCCACGGGAATATTGAATGGCCATGGCGCTGTAGTGCTTCAAATTGATCAGGCTCAAATCGGGCAACGGAGTGTGGTCCAAAACGGGTCTTTCCGGAGCCTGATAGACCGGCTTAGCGGTACCTTGCTCCAGGTCGGCGACGATATCGGCCATGAGGTCTTCCGCCTCGCCGATCACGACGTGATCCGCGTGCTGTTGGAACTCAGGCACGCTGGACGTCGCCGGGCCGCCCACCATGGTGCGGATGCCGCGTTTGCGGCATCGGTCCATCATCTGAATCATCTGGTCTTTGTGGATCAACATGCCGCTGAGCATGACAATATCAGCCCATTTGAGATCGGCGTCCGTCATCGGCTCGATATTGGTGTCGATCAGCCGCTTTTTCCAGTGCTTGGGGAGCATGGCTGAAACGGTCATCAGGCCTAATGGGGGGTAAACAGAACTCTTCCCTTCAAAAGGAAGGGCGTGCTTGAAGCTCCAATAAGTATCTGGCCATTCTGGATAGACCATCAGGACATTCATTTATACTGATACCCCCGTTCTGATCACGAGCTTCAGAATACACTACTAACGGAACTAGGGACAATGGCAATTCCCGCAATTGCTGTTAAATAACGGCAATGATTTATAAAAAGGCTTTGCTTAAAGCTAACAAACGAATCGCGGATCAGGACAAATCAAACAACAGAACTTCGGCGGCAGAGTCGTTTGAAATATTTTGTATCTTCAAAGCAGATTCCTCGGAAACGGCCGCGCCGTCACCCGGCTGAAGTGTTATGTTGTTCATCATTACTTGGCCGCGAGCCACCTGCACCCAAGCATGCCGCTCGGGCAATAGATTGTAGTCCACGCTGGAACCTGGCTTCAGGTAAGACGCCAGCAGACTCACGTCCTGGTGGATGGTAATTGAACCGTCCTCGCCTTTGGGCGAGGCCAGCAAGACAAAAGAGTCTGATCGTTCGCGAATGGGAAAAGCTTTCTGCTCGTAACTGGGCGGCAAGGAAGTTTTTTCTGGCCGTATCCAGATTTGCAGCAGGTGGACCGATGCCGACGAGGAAGGGTTGAATTCGCTGTGCAAGACGCCGGTGCCGGCGCTCATGCGCTGCACTTCGCCCGGGCGGATGACGGATTGATTGCCCATGTTGTCTTTATGCTCCAGCGCGCCTTCCAGCACATAGGTGATGATTTCCATGTCGCGATGCCCGTGGGTAGCAAAGCCCATGCCGGGACTCACGAAGTCCTCGTTGATCACACGCAGATGGCGAAAGCTCGAGTACTGGGGGTCGTAATACTCATTAAAGGAAAAGCTGTGCCAGCTATCGAGCCAGTCGATTTTGGTGCGCCCGCGATCCGCAGAAGGCCGGAGAGAAATCATAGCGATTCTATATTACGCCTCGGCAGGCAGATTAAGGAATAGGCTGCTGCTGGCTCATGCAATGAAAGGTGCCTAAACCGTATACAAGATAAAAAGCATTGATGCCGATAACCTGGCGAGCGGGGAAAACCGATTCAAGAGTGCGCAAGGCGGCATCGTCATGCTTGGTTCCAAACAACGGGACGATGACTTTTGAGTTGCCGATGTAGAAATTGGCATAGCTGGCGGGCAGCCTGCCGTGGACATCGCCCACTCGCCCCGGCATGGGCAATGGAATCACGGAGAGCTTGCGGCCATCCTGATCCGTGGCCTGTTCCAAAAGGCGGAAATTTTCCTTGAGAACTTCGTGATCGGGATCGTTCGCATCGTCTTGTAAAGCGCACAGGACGGTGGTGGGATTGACGAAGCGCGCGATGTCGTCAATATGCCCGTCGGTGTCATCGCTCTCGATGCCATCCTTGAGCCAGATGATATGCGAGACGCCGAGATAGTCACTGAGCATGGATTCGATCTCAGTTCTGTTCAGTTGGGGATTGCGATTTTGATTGAGCAGACATTGCTCCGTGGTGAGCAGAGTGCCGCAGCCATTCACATCAATAGCGCCGCCTTCGAGGACCATGCCGGGCTCGAATATTCGGAGATGCAGTGATTGGTTTATCGCGTAAGGAACATTATTATCCTTGAGCAAGGACTCGTATTTGTTTCCCCAGGCGTTGAAAATCCATTTGGTCATGGCGAGATTTTTCTTCTCGTGGTTGACGACGAAGATCGGTCCGTAATCGCGGAACCAGATGTCGGCGTAGTCGGCTAAGTGGAAACGGACTTTCGCTAGGTCTGTCCCGCGTTGCGTTAACAGTTGAGCAGCCCGCGCCTGCATGGGTTCATTGAGCGCCAGCAAATCCACGGTGTCGCTGTCGTGTATTGCGTGGATGAAGTCAGCGAAAGCATCTTCCGCTTTTTCGAGGTATGGGTATGAGACTTCGTCATGCGGCCAGGATAGCCACACCGCCGAATGCGGTTCCCATTCCGCCGGCATGTGGAACCCAAGTTCTTTGGGAGTGGGTTCGGCGCGAGAGGTGGGAATTGAATTTGGCATGAGAATGGCTTGCTGAAAGGTATTTGATTATTTGCTCGTTTTGAACTTATAAGTTTCCGGGCGGCGATTGCGGAAAAACCCCCAGCCTTCGCGAATACGCTGATTGTGCGAGAGGTCCAACTGTTGGATGAACACCTCTTCGCGGTCAGCACTTGCTCGTCGCAAAACTTTTCCAAAGCTGTCGCATACGAATGACTGTCCCCAGAATCGCAGGCGGTCTTCGCGCCCGGTTCTGTTGACGGCTGCGACGTGAATGCCATTGGCGATGGCGTGCCCGCGCATCACGGTTTCCCAGGCGTCGTGCCAGTCGCCATCCTTTGATTTGTGGCCGACAATGTGTCCGATGGCGGTGGGATAAAAAATAATCTCCGCACCACCGAGCGCGGCCATGCGCGCCGCTTCAGGAAACCATTGATCGTAACAGATGAGAACTGCGAACGTTGCGAATTTGGTTTTGTAGACGCGATAACCGGAATCGCCGGGCGAGAAATAATTTTTCTCGTAGAATAAAGGGTCCTGCGGAATATGAAGCTTGCGGTATAGGGGCAGGAGTTTGCCATCGTGATTCAAAACAGCGGCGGTGTTGTAAAATTTGCCAGCTTTGGATTTTTCATAGAGAGGGACGATGATTACGGTTTCTAATTCGCGAGCGAGGCTTCCGAAGTGCCGCGTGGATTCACCTGGGATGGATTCGGCAAAATCGGTTCCCTCGGTTCTCTCGGTTCCCTCGTATTGAGGAAAATAGATGGTTCTGCAAAGTTCCGGCAGGCAGATGATCTGCGCTCCTTTTTGCGCCGCCAAACGGATCATGCGCTCGGATTTCGCCAAATTCCCGGCGGGGTCGGTCGACATCTTCATCTGGATCGCGGCGATGGTGACCTTGTGTCTCATAAAATTCTTCCTGATTCCGAAACGGAGACTGAACGAAAATTGTAGCCCACTTTTCCCGTGTGGGATAATACAAGCCTGAGAAACTAACGTGGAAAAATCCAAGCAAAAGCAGATGATCATCGTCGCCGTTGGCGCAATTGCGGTTTTGGTGCTGGTGAATCAACTGATCCGGTGGGGGACTGGGAACGACGGCAACGTCATCCGGGTATCCGGGAATGTGGAGGTCACGGAAGCGGAAGTGAGTTTTAAAATCGCCGGACGAGTCGTGGAGCGGCTGGTCGGCGAAGGGGAATCGGTCGAGAAGGGGCAGACTGTGGCCCGCCTCGATGACAGCGAGCTAAGCCGCGAGGCAGCGCTGCGGCGGGCTGAGGTGCAGGCGGCTGAAGCAGCCTTGGCGGAACTGGAAGCAGGATCGCGGCCCGAGGAAATCGCGCAGGCGGAAGCGGCTGAGCGACGAGCGCAGTCAAGGCTGGAAGAAATGGAGACTGGGTCGCGTCCAGAAGAAATTACTGCTGCGGAGGCGACATTGGCGCAGGCCGAAGCAGATGCGGTCCGCTGGCGAGCCGAGCACGAGCGGGCGCTGAAGCTGCATGAGGAGGGCGTCATCTCGTCGCAGCAACTCGACGTGGTGCGGTCGAATTACGAGATGGCAGAGGCGAAAAAGAAAGCCGCAGGGGAACAAAAGAAGTTGGTAGAGGAGGGACCGCGCAAGGAACAGGTAGAACAGGCGCGGGCATCCTGGCAGGAAGCCAGCCAGCGGTATCAGATGATTAAGGCAGGGCCGCGAAAAGAAACGATAGCGCAAGCCAGGGCGAGGCTGGAGCAGGTGCGGCAAGCTCTGGCGGCGGCGCAGACGCGGCTGGGCTATGCGACCCTTTTGGCACCTCTTACGGGGGTCGTCCTCTCAGAAAATATCGAAGCGGGAGAGTTCGTTTCGCCGGGAACGCCAGTGGTGACGATGGGGGAGCTTTCCCAAGTGTGGCTGCGAGCCTACATCAATGAGACGGACCTGGGCCGAGTGAAGGTGGGGCAGATGGTGCGTCTGCGCACGGACACTTATCCAGACAAAGAATACGAGGGCAAAGTTACATTCATCGCTTCGCAGGCCGAATTCACGCCGCGCAATGTGCAGACGCCGCAGGAGCGCGTGAAGCTGGTGTATCGGGTAAAGATCGACGTTCCCAACCCGCAGGGCGAACTCAAACCCGGCATGCCAGCGGATGCGGAGATTGTGTTGGGAGCAGGGGAGTAGGCAAAGGCAGTGATGAGTGAGGTGGCGGGAGGCAAAGGAAGTATAAGAGGCAGAAGAGGCATAGGAAAAGCGAGCTTCACTGCGCCCATCGCTAAAGCTCGGGCTGCGCTCCGGCCTTCGGCAGAGAGGAAGAAGGCATCACGACGCCTGTTTCGGCACGGATGAATCCGTGCCCTTTCGTAAACAGAGGAAGATTCCTTGCTGCGCACGGAATGACGTTCGAAAAATTAAAAGCCCGCGGTGAGGAAGGCGCTCACCGCGGCTACCAAAACCAACTATACATAAACAAATACCAAAAAGAAGATAAGCCGCAGAGTTTGAAAATCGCAAACTCTGCGCTACCCATTTCGGGAAGACCATGTTGAGAAACTGTCAGGAGTGTGAATGTAATATGAGAAATATCGAACCTTAGGTGGTCGCTCCATTACTGTCGCGGCTCGGATGAAAACCTGCCCACATGCTGAAACGGGCGATAGCAATTTATAGCGAAACAGTGATTCAAGCGAGAATCAGGCGGCGGCCTTTGGGTTCGGGAACCGAATCGCCGAATTCTTTTGCGGTATTGATCCAATGGCGTATGGCGTTCTGCGCGTTGGCCAGCGCGGCTTCCTGCGTGGGACCGTGCGCGGCGCAGCCGGGCAGTTCCGGGACTTCAGCCACGAAGGCGTCGTCCTCCTTGCTCCAGCAAATGATGATCTCGTATTTGTTCATTGCAGTTCCCCTATTATATTTCAGAATGATTACACAGAGTGGAAATGCGGAAGCAGATCCCTCGTCGCTGCGCTCGCTCGGGATGACCGGATTAAGGAGCCGTGCGGGGCGAGGAAGGATAGGGGATGGAGTGGTACCTTGGGTGGTCGCTCCATTACTGTCGCGGCTCGGATGAAAACCTGCCCACATGCTGAAACGGGCGATAGCAATTTATAGCGAAACAGTGATTCAAGCGAGAATCAGGCGGCGGCCTTTGGGTTCGGGAACCGAATCGCCGAATTCTTTTGCGGTATTGATCCAATGGCGTATGGCGTTCTGCGCGTTGGCCAGCGCGGCTTCCTGCGTGGGACCGTGCGCGGCGCAGCCGGGCAGTTCCGGGACTTCAGCCACGAAGGCGTCGTCCTCCTTGCTCCAGCAAATGATGATCTCGTATTTGTTCATTGCAGTTCCCCTATTATATTTCAGAATGATTACACAGAGTGGAAATGCGGAAGCAGATCCCTCGTCGCTGCGCTCGCTCGGGATGACCGGATTAAGGAGCCGTGCGGGGCGAGGAAGGATAGGGGATGGAGTGGTACCTTGGGTGGTCGCTCCATTACTGTCGCGGCTCGGATGAAAGCCAATAGCACAAGCATGCCGTGGCTACGCAAGATTTTGGGTGTAGAATGCGGGCGAGAATTGAAAGGAGGTGACGGGTAACGTTCCGTCCGTCCCAAGTTTATCGTCCCCTGATTTCCTATGTGATGGAATTGAAAATTGTGAACTGTAGAGTGATGAAGGTTTGGAAAAGAGTCGTAATAATAAACATACTTTTTTTAGCCCCTCTTCCATTTGCTGTGTATCGAGGGAAAATAGATTACTGGACAGCCATATTAGGAGCGGTTATTTTCTTTATCGTTTACAATGCTGGGTCCATTGCCTTGTTTTGGAATAAAGATGCATTCCAACCCCATCCTCATCCTGGTTGGCGGAGGGCATCCTATTATCTGTGGACTGTAGGTACTGTCGGTTTGTTATATTACCTTTACAGGTGGGCATTTTGGGATCTGTGAGCAGCACTCGGCATTTCCATCCATGAGCCTTACCAGCGATAACCCATCCAGCGTGATACGGACGGAAGGGCTGAGGAAGTCGTTCGGAAAAATCCAAGCCATTAAAAATTTGAGCCTAAATGTAGAGCGCGGCGAGATGTTTGGCCTGGTGGGGCCGGACGGCGCGGGCAAGACGACCGTGATGCGCTTGCTGAGCGCGGTGCTGGACCCGGATGCGGGCGATGCCTGGGTGCTGGGCCGCCACACGGTGAAAGAGTCCGAGGCCGTCAAGGACCAGATCGCTTACATGAGCCAGCGGTTCGGCCTCTATCCCGATCTTACGGTCATCGAAAATCTTCTTTTCTACACTGACATCTATGACGTTCCTCGCGGAGAACGCGAGAAACGAATCAGGCGGCTGCTTTCCTTCAGCAATCTGGGGCCGTTTCAGAAGCGCCAGGCGAGGGATTTGTCGGGCGGGATGAAGCAAAAGCTGGGCCTGGCCTGCGCGCTGGTGCATACGCCCAAAGTGCTGCTGCTGGATGAGCCGACCAATGGCGTTGATCCGCTGTCGCGGCGGGAGTTCTGGAAGATATTGAACGGCTTGCTGCGCGAGCAGGTGACGATTTTTATTTCGACGTCGTACCTGGATGAGGCGGAGAGATGCCATCGCGTGGCCTTGTTGAACGAAGGGGAATTGCTGGCCTGCGGGACTCCCGATGAGGTCAAGCAAATGATGAGGGGGACGATTCTTGAAGTGCGGACAAGCAATCCGCGAAGCGCGCTGGAAGTGTTGCGAAAGCATTTTCCGGCGCAGGCGGCGCGGCTGTTCGGCGACCGCATTCATTTGGTAGCGGATTCGGCGGCGAAAGCCCAAGAGCAAGCTGAGAAAGCGTTCGCAGAGGAAGGCATAAAGTTGCTGAGCGTAAGGGAAATTGAGCCAGGCCTCGAGGATGTGTTTTTATCGGTGCTAGCCAGCAATCATTGACGAGAAGGACATGAACGGGAATAACAACAACGTGGCTGTCGAGGTGCGCGGGATTGAACGACGGTTCGGGAAATTCATCGCCGTGGACGGCATCAGTTTTGAAGTAAAGCGTGGGGAAATATTTGGATTTCTCGGACCGAATGGGGCGGGCAAATCCACAACGATTCGCATGCTGTGCGGGTTGTTGGCGCCGACCGCCGGCGGGGGGACCGTGGCCGGATACGACATCCGAACGCAGACCGAGCAGATCAAAGCCCACATTGGCTACATGAGCCAGCGGTTTTCCCTGTATGAAGACCTGACGGTTGAGGAAAACATCGATTTCTACAGCGGCATCTACCGTATTCCCGCAAACAAGGCTCCGTTACGCAAGCAATGGGTGATTGAAATGGCGGGGTTGCAGGAACACCGCAGTGCAATGACCGGGCAACTGGCCGGAGGCTGGAAGCAGCGGCTGGCGCTGGGGTGCGCCATCCTGCACGAGCCGCCGATTCTGTTTCTGGACGAACCGACGTCGGGGGTCGATCCAGCGAGCCGGCGCAAATTCTGGGAGCTGATCTATGACCTGTCCGGAAGAGACGTTACCGTCTTCGTCACAACGCATTACCTGGAGGAAGCGGAGCACTGCAACCGCGCAGGGCTGATCTTTAGGGGCAAGCTGATCGCCAGCGGAAGCCCGGAGTCGCTGAAAAAAGAGCAGTCGCCCGGTGAAATACTGGAAGTGGTTTGCGAGTGGCCTCAGGATGCGGTGGAGCGGCTGGAAAATTTCGACGGAGTGCGCGGGGCGGCACTGTTCGGCAAGAGCCTGCATATCACGGTGGATGATGCCACCGTGAGAGAACCTGCGGTGCGTGCGCTGCTGGAAAAACTTGGGCACAAGGTAATGCGAGCGGAGAGGATTGAGCCGTCGCTCGAAGATGTTTTCGTGGGATTGATCGAGAACTATGAGAGGCAGCATCCATTAACAGGGGATGTGAAGCGATGAAGGTGACGCGCATATTCGCCGTGGCCCGGAAAGAAGTACTGCACATTGTGCGCGATGCGCGCAGCTTGGGGATGGCCATCGCGCTGCCGATGATGCTGCTGGTGCTATATGGATATGCGCTGACGATGGATTTGAATGAAGTGCCGACAGTCGTGTGGGACCAGAGCCAAACTCCATCCAGCCGCGAATTCGTCGCCAGCTTTTTCGGATCAGACTATTTTTTGCTGCAAGGGCAGGTTGGAAGTTATGAGGAAGTTGAACACGCCATCGACACAGGCGAAGCGTTAACAGCGATCGTGATTTCGCCGGACTTCTCGCGGCGCATGGCAGCAGGCCAGGCCGCGCCCGTGCAATTGCTGGTGGACGGCAGCAATCCCAATACGGCCACGATTGCCATCGGCTACGCCGAGGCGGTAGCGCGCGAATTTTCCCGGAGGATCACGCTGGAGCAGGTGCAGAAAATGCGCGGAGCAAAAATGGAGACACCGATTGAAATGCGGCCGCGAGCCTGGTTCAACGCCGACCTCAAGAGCCGCAACTATGTTGTGCCCGGGCTGATCGCGGTGATGATGATGATGATCGCAGCAATGCTGACGTCGCTGACGGTGGCCCGGGAATGGGAACAAGGGACGATGGAGCAGTTGATCTCCACGCCGATCCGGGGGCCGGAACTGGTGCTGGGGAAACTGCTGCCGTATATGGGCATTGGACTGATCGACACAGGGATAGCAGTGGGGATGGGCGCCGTCGTTTTTAAGGTTCCGATGCGGGGCAGCGGAGCGCTGCTGTTTGCGATGGCGGTGGTGTTCCTGACGGGAGCGCTTTCGCTGGGGCTGCTGGTCAGCATCGTGACCCGGAATCAACTGATGGCCAACCAACTGGCTTCGACGGTGACGCTGCTGCCTTCCATCATCCTTTCCGGTTTCGTGTTTGAGATCAGCAGCATGCCCGCGGTGGTGCGGTGGATTACTTATTTTGTGCCGGCTAAATATTTTATTTCCCTGCTGCGAGGAATTTATTTGAAAGGGATCGGACTGGAGATATTGGCGTTGCAAGCTGCATTGCTGCTGCTGTTTGCAACGGCGATGGTGACGCTGGCGATGGTGAAATTCCGTAAAAAGCTGGTGTAAGGATGCTGCAACGAGTACGGCAGATGATGATCAAGGAGTTCCTGCAATTGCTGCGGAACCCGCGCTCACGCATGATGCTGATTTCGTTTCCCATCCTGGAACTGTTGCTGTTTGGGTATGCCGTGACGACGGACGTGAAAAACA
>Ga0156170_1003_pt1 | contig 28996 bp, 18 predicted proteins | sample RifCSPlowO2_12_FD_107823 | JGI IMG/M metagenome (GOLD analysis project Ga0156170, IMG submission 107823) | Acidobacteria bacterium RIFCSPLOWO2_12_FULL_54_10
CGCAAGTCCTGAGCCGTCGAATGACGCAGGGCTTCCTCCATGGCCGATTATCGGTAGCGTGCCAGCGACGTCGCCCGTTGCCCTATGGCAGTGCACAACCTGTGCGGCCTGCATGCAGGCATGTCCGGTCTTCATCGAACAAATGCCGAAGATCGTCGATATGCGCCGCTACATGGTGATGGAAGAAGCCGACTTCCCCGATTCGATGCAGGAGGCAATCACTTCCCTGGAAACGCGGGGACACCCGTTCCGCGGCACTGGAGCGACGCGGCTTGACTGGACAGAAGGACTGAACATCCAGCAAAGCAAGGATACAAAAGATGCTGATGTCCTGCTTTGGGTAGGCTGCGGCGGAGCTCTCGTGGAGCGCAACCAGAAGGTCACACGAGCGACGGCGCAACTGCTCGAAGCGGCCGGAGTAAAGTTCGCGATCCTGGGGCGAGAGGAAAAATGCTGCGGCGATCTCGCCCGCCGCATCGGCAATGAATTCTTATTCGAAAAGCTGGCGAAAGAAAACGTTGCCATACTCAACAAGTACCAGGTGAAAAAAGTGCTCACCGCTTGCCCACATTGCTTCAATACTTTGAAAAACGAGTACCCGCGGCACGGCGGTGGGTTCGAGGTCCACCATCACAGCGAATATCTTGCCAAACTGGTAGACGAGCACAGACTCAAGCCGCAGCCTGGATGCGGAGACAAGATAACCTTTCACGATCCCTGCTACTTAGGTCGGCAGAACGGCATCTTTGAGGCGCCGCGTCAGCTCGTGCAGATCTCGTCTGAGGGAAAGACACTGGAAATGGACCGAAGTCGCGCGAGTAGCTTCTGCTGCGGCGGTGGTGGTGGTATGAGCTTTATGGAGGAGGTGCCCGACAAGCGCGTCAACAAGGAACGTGCGCGCGAAGCTCTAGAGACCGGTGCCGACGTGGTCGCTGTCGCTTGCCCATTCTGCATGACGATGATGGAAGACGGGATCAATGCGCGGAAGGGTGATCGCGAGGTACGCGTGCTGGACGTTTCCGAGTTGCTTTTGCAGGGCATTGCAAACACGGCAGGAGAAAGTGATTCCATAGGATGAACTTAAAATCCCTATGGGGTCACTTTCCCGAGTATGGCGGAGTACGGATGTGGGAAATCTAGCAGGGAGTCCCCTGGGATGTCCGGATCCGGGTCTGATGGAAGATTGCACCTATCCAGCCCGGAAGAGTTCTTTCCGTGCAAGAAGGTCTGCGAAGTTGCTCTTGAGGCCACATCACAATCCACGTTAGAACGCCATGTTTTTGCCGTCCCCGTTCCCCTTGTTCCGCTCTTCCGGAACCTCGGGGTGGTGGCCAAGGACAAATACTGCCTCTTCCCGACTACCCGAAAGCGGATTTTCTCCCTTCCGCCGCTGCTTCAATCGCTCATGGAATGAATGCCCGCAGTGCGCGGCAGGTCGTCGGTAGCCATCCACAACGCTTCTTGTCGTGCCCGCCGCTTGGGCGTGCCTCGCGCCATGCTGCCATTCCTAGGTCCTCGGTTATTCCTTGCCCGAATCGGAGTTGGGACCACAGAGAGTCACATTGGGGTAGTAAGGGACGTGGCCGCCTGAAGGCTATCCCATGATTTTTGCCTTGCCAATGCGATCCGCGGCGTGACAGGTAATGACCTGCCCCCGGAAAACTCTACCAGTTGCAACTAGAGGGGCTCCGGTAAGATCAACGAGAGGAAAGGAGCTCGGAGATGAAGAAGAGTCGGCACAGCGAGGAGCAAATCATCGGGGTGTTGAAGCGGATGGAGGGGGGCCGGAAGGTGTCGGAGCTGGCGCGGGAAGTGGGGGTGAGCGAAGCGACGCTGTACACGTGGAAGTCGAAGTACGGGGGGATGGAAGTGAGCGAGGCGCGGCGGCTGCGGGCGCTGGAGGAGGAGAACCGGCGGTTGAAGCAGTTGGTAGCAGATCTGAGCCTGGACCGGGAAGCGCTGAAGGTGGTGATCGGGGAAAACGGCTGGAGCTTGTAGGCCAAAGGCACGACGTGGCGCTGGCGGTGAGGGAGTGCGGGGTAAGCGAGCGCCGGGCCTGCAAGCTGCTGGGAGTGGAGCGCAGCAGTTATCGATACGAGCCGCAGCCGGACCGGAACGCCGTGTTGCGGCAGGAACTGATCGCACTGGCGCGGCAGAAGCCGCGATATGGCTATCGACGGCTGGGAGTGCTGCTGGAGCGGAGGGGGCACAAAGCGAATCCCCAGCGGCTGTACCGGCTGTATCGGGAGGAGCACCTGGCGGTGAGGCGACTGCGCAGGAAGCGTCTAGCGCGGCCAGAGGTGGCGGTGGCGACGCTGCAGCGTGCAAACCAGGAGTGGTTTCGATGGACTTTGTGATGGACGGGCTGGCGACGGGCCGGGCGGTGCGTCTGCTGACGGTGGTGGACAACTACACGCGGGAGTGCCTGGCGATTGAGGTGGACAGTTGCCTGTCGAGCCGACGGGTGACGCGGGTGCTGGAGTGGGTCATGGAGCAGCGCGGGGCGCCGGAGGCGATTCGATGTGACAACGGGCCGGAATTTACGAGCCGGCACTTTCTGGCGTGGTGCGAGGAGCGGCGGATCGGGCTGGTGCACATCCAACCGGGCCGTCCGATGCAGAACGGACACGTAGAGAGCTTCAACGGGCGGTTGCGCGACGAATGCCTGAACGCGCACTGGTTTGCTACGCTGGCCGATGCCCGGGCGAAGATCGAGGCATGGCGGGAGGAGTACAACGACGAGCGTCCGCACAGTTCGTTGGACTACCGAACACCGCGGGAGTTCGCGGCCATCCTGGAGGCCAGAGAGCGGGAATCTCTAAAGGGCTGGGCGGGGCAAGGGTACTCAAACGCCGTCCCCTTGCCCCACACCCCCATCCCCGCTCAAGACGGGTGTACAATGACCGGACTCCTCAAGTTATGACTGGTAGGAAAAATGGTGGCAGGTCAACTTCACTAACCTCAATCATTTCAAGTCGACCAAATTCTTGGCAGGGACAGCCGTCATCAGATCGGACAATCAACCACTTCGAGACTGACAATAGTCTTGGCGATGGACAACACGATCTAGATTTGGCGAAAGACAGGCTGATGAGGCTCTAATCCTAACGGCCCTCCATGATTTCTACCTTGCCAATGCGATCTGTAGCGTGACAGGTAAACCAAAGATTTTGATCAGAATCCGCCACCATGTGATATATGCCATCGAAGCAGTCTTCGATCGGCCAGGATCGAAATTGTTTTGTCTTTGTGTCAAAGCGGACGAGCAGGGTAGGGTCCATCCACGATTCATTGTACCAGATGACGTCACCCACGGCGACCATTCCGTAAGGCCTGGACCACTCTCCGCCAGGGGTGGGCCATTCGTTAAACTCGCCAGTCTTGGGGTCGAACCGGCCCAGTTTGCCACGTTCATGATCCGTGTACCAGACGACATCATCCGGCGTGATGGCAAGCCGCCGCGGACGTGCTTGTGGATTCGGCACCGAATACGTTCGAACGGCCATCGTGTCTGGATCGAGACTCCCAAGCTTATTGGTCCGGAACAGGGTAAAAAAGGGTATCCCCTTTGGGCTGACCACAATGCCGTAGGGCCCTACAGGCCTTACCGCAGACCTGGCTACCGTGATCTTGCCAGTGCTGGGGACCAACCTCCCAATCATGTCAGAGCCTAACATGGTGAACCAGACGGTTCCCTTTTGGTCCAGGATGAGGGTATGGGCGGATGCAGGTTCAGGATTATTCGGGCTTCCCGTATTAATTTTAACGGGGTATTCTGTAAACTCTCCAGTTTTCGGATTCAGTTTGCCGATATAAGTGGGCTTGGCGTCAATTGCAGTGAACCAGACATTACCTTCCTTGTCCTCGACGATGCCGTGAGGTCCCGAGTTCGGAATGTCTGTAACATACTCCTTGAATTGCTCGGTTTTGGGATCGAACCGCCCCAAGGTGTTTGAAAACCTCGCTCCGTACCAAACTGAGCCATCCCGAGACACCATCGGATCGTGGGGGTAGTGACTCGCGGATGGAACTTTCCAGGTTTTAATTTTCACGCCAACATCTGCGGCAAAACTGGCGGCCATAGTAGCCACTATCACGAGAAACAACAACAAGAAAGACTGTACTCTCTTCGCTATCTTATGCTTTCTTTGACTAACCATGCCCTCCTCCTTTTGGTAGTTACTAATGTTGTTAGTCACGACTCCCCGGCGCGGATGAGGCCGTAGAGGTTCTTGTCACACCACCCTCAGTGATCTCCGCCTTGCCGAGGCGATTTGTGTCATGGCAGGTAAACCAGATATTCTTGTCCTTGTCGTGCACCATATAGTACGCGCCATCAAAACAGCCCGGAACCGGCCATGATTGCAACTCCTTTGTTTTCGTGTCGAAGCGGACGAGCATGCTCGGGTCCATCCAGGTTTCGCTATACCAGATCACATCGCCCACCGCAACCATTCCGTAAGGTCTGGTCCATTCTCCGCCCGGGGAGGGCCATTCGTCAAACTTCTCGGTCTTCGGGTCAAACCGGCCAATGCTACCGCGCACGTGATCTGTGTACCAGATGACATCATCCGCAGTAATTTGGATCCGACGGGGTCGGGCATCGGGCCATGGCGCTGAGTACGTTCGGACAGCCATTGTCTCCGGATTCACCCTGGCGATTACCGCCTTATTGGTTCTGACCAAAGTGAACCAGGGAATCCCCTTCGAGTCGATCTGAACGTCGTAGGGTCCCACAGGTACCGTCGGTCGGGATATCGTAATTTTGCCTGTGCTGGGGACTAGCCTGCCAATCATGCCACCGCCAAACATGCTGAACCAAATATTCCCTTTTTGGTCCAAAGAGAGTGAATGAGCACCCTTGGGCGAAGACCCCTGCGGCTCTCCTGTAGGGAGGCATAAAGGCGGGCACGGGACTCGATCTTCGAACCGGACGGGGTATTCCGTAAACTCCCCGGTTTTTGGGTTCAGCTTGCCGATATAGGTTGGGTTTGCATTGACTGCCGTGAACCAAATGTTGCCATCCTTGTCTTCCTTTAGTCCGTGAGGTCCGGAATTGGGGATGTCTGTGACAAATTCCTTCCACTGTTCCGTCTTGGGATCGAAACGCCCCAAGGTGCTCGAATACCTGGCGGCGTACCAAATCGACCCGTCACTGTGCACCATCGGATCATGCGGGTATTGGCTCGCCTGGGGAATTTTCCACGTTTTGATTATCACGCTCACATCCGCAGCAAAGCCCACTGTAGCAGTAACCCCTAACACGAGAAGCGCCGATAAAAGGGACCTTCTGATATTAGCCATTTCGAACTCCTTTCGATCAACCAAAGTCTCCGACTTTGGTGTTGTGATTTATTCTTGGAAGAATCAAAGGCCAGTTTGTGAAAGCCTTCGCATTGGCACACGGCCCTTTCTTCCCCCCGAAGTCGCAACGTTTTCCAGCGCCTCCGCTGGAGAGAGACCCTGGCCTTACGAATTTCTCCTCCCGTTCCGGTGACCGAGAGGGTCAGAAAACGAGCCTCAACGCGAATTGAATCTGCCGCGAGGTCCCGTTGGTGGTTTGAATTCTTCCAGCCGTGCTAAGCGGGGCTTCCCCATCCCTCACACCCGAGAAGATGGTTCGGCCCGGCAGCCCGAAGTTCACCCGGTTCAAGAGATTGAAAAATTCTGCGCGGAATTGCAGCGCTCCGCTCTCTCCCAAGAATCCCAGCGCGGTATCCTTCGACGCAGAAAGATCAAGAGTAGCGGAGCCGGGGCCGGTGATGATACCCCGCCCCGCACTTCCCAAGAACCCCCTTGGCTGGAGCACGAAAGCCCTGGGATCGAAATACTGCTCCGAACCGCCCTGGATGATGTCCTGGAAACTGCGGCCCCCTGCCCAATCGGGCCGGTCAAGATTGGCGGGCGAGACGCATCCCCCGGAGCAGGAGCGGTTTCTACTCACTGTGGGAGTAACGGGAAGGCCGGTGCGAGCGGAGACGATCCCGCTCAGCCACCATCCATTCAGAAGTTTCCCAGCAGCTCCTCCCGAGGAGACCACGTCCGGCAACCGATAGATCGTATTGAAACGCCAGTTGTGGCGGACGTCGAAGCCGGACAGCCCCCGATCATATTTCTGATCCTGGGGATCGGTAGTACTGTACTGGTCTGCGCTGAAGGACCCTTCCTGTTGGGTTTGATTGTTCCGATGATCGATTGACTTCGACCAGGTGTAAGAACTCTGGAACTGAAGGCCACGGCTCAACCGCTTTCGCAGCCCGAATTGGAAGGAGTTGTAGAAGGAATCCCCCGCAGCCGTAGCAATATACTGCACCGTTTCCCAGTTAGGATTATCCGGGGATTCTTGGCCAGTCCAGCACCTTGGCCCCGTGGGGTTAAAGGCTACTGGAGTGGAACTCGTTTGGCAGACTCCCGTTCCTGTTCCTCGCCCCACGGGCACGCCGCGCGGGGTTCTCGGGTTGGCTTCTACGGACTGGATCAGGTTGATGCCGCGCGACCCCCCGTAGGCCAGCATCAAAGCCATCTCTCCGGGCAGCTCCCGCTCCACCGTCAGGTTGTATTGGAGCATGTGGGGTTGTGACATATTGTAGTCTGGCCCGCGAACCACGTTGCCTTCGAATCCCGGCGGCACGACATACGGGAAGGTAACACGGCCAACATTATTGACGAGGCTTCGGCTGGAAAACGGCGGCATTGCGCTGGCGCCGACGTACCTTGCGGCAGCTAAACTGTTGATGTCATAGAGAAGCCCGAAGCCGCCCCGCACCGCCGTCTTCCCGTCTCCCCGCACATCCCAGGCAAATCCAAACCGCGGGCTGAAGTTCTTTAGCGACGGGTTCGTATGCGGAGGGACTCCCAACGTGGTTTTGGCATCATTCTTAGCATCCACTAACGCTGCGGCACGGCCCCGCTGTTCCGGGTTCACCGTGTGGAACTCATACCGCAGCCCCAGGTTCAAGGTGAAATTGCTTTTCACCCGGATGTCATCCTGTAAGTAAAACCCGAACGTGGAGAAAAAGTAAGTTCGATCGTTGATGGAACCCGGTGTGTTCACCGAAATGGACCTCACGTTGTTCCTCAAGAAGTCGGTCAGGGAGTCAAAAGGAAGCCCACCCCGGTTCCCTAGGCTAAGCTGTCCGTACTGCTGGAAGCGGTTGAGGAGGAATCCGAACTTCAGGGAGTGCCGGCTTCGCGTGTAGAACATGTCGTCGCTCCAGGTGAAGATATTCTGCCGCATAATATCATTCGGTCTGCCACTCGGCCCCATGCTCGTTACACCCGGAATGCTGATACTGGTCATTCCTGCGCCCGGAATAACGCCGAGCGACAACTCCGGGCTATCCGGCCCGGGAGCTACATACTCGAGGTTTGTCCGGCTGAAGGAGAACCGGGCGGTGCTCAGCAGGGTCGGCGTGAAGATGTGGCTCAGCGACAAAGTAGCGAATTGCGTCAGGCTTTCCTGAGTCTCGTGGAAAGCTGGGTATTCCAGTGGTTGAAACTTGTTTGCTTTGTCGATGGTGTACCGGGCAAACAGGCTGTCATTCTCCGAAAACATGTGGTCCACCCGTACTTGCTCATAGTTCTGCGAGACGGTCTGGGTGGGGTTGTGAATGAACTGGTTGTTCGGAAGATTGGGGTCTGGAAAGAATTGCAAGAACGGCTTCATCACCGGGTCTATCACAGGCACCAAGTCACCGTCCACCTTGGCCGAGGGGGGGATCACGTTGATCACCCGAGTGATGCCCAAACTCTGCCTCAGCCCTTCGTACACCCCATGGAAAAACGTCCTGTTCCGCCTGATCGGGCCTCCCAGGGAGGCTCCGAACTGGTTCCGCACAAAGTTCGGGAGGCGGCGGGCGGTGGTGGGCGTTATCCGGTCAAAGAAGTTCCGGGCGTCCAGAGCGCTGTTGCGCAAGTATTCAAAGGCCGTGCCGTGAAAGGCGTTGGTCCCACCCTTGCTGACGAGCATCATCTGGCTCCCCATTGACATGCCGTACTCGGCGCTGGCCATATTGGTGACCACTTTGTATTCCTGGATCCCATCCATTCCCAGGGTCGTATCGACAATCGAGGCCATCGAGATACCGTACAGGCTCACCATACTGGCCCCGTCCAGCAGGTAGTTGTTGGACCGCACCGGAGCCCCCATGACGCTGTACATCATTCCAGTTGCCCCGCCCCTTTGCTCGGTGTTGTCGGCTCTCACTACGCCGGTTTGCAGCAGGGCCAGGTCCACAAAGTTGCGACCGTTCAACGGCAGCTCGCTCATCCGCTGCTGATCCACTAAGCCACCCATGGAGCCGGAGGTGGTTTCAACCAGGGGGGCTTCCGCCGTCACCGCCACCGTTTGCGTGACCGCCCCCACCTCCAGAGTAAGATTGATCACTGCTTCCTGCCCTACGGTGAGCGTCAACCCGCTCCGAATCGCCGTTTGAAATCCGCTCTGTTCCACGCGGACTTCATAGTTGCCCACCGGTAACGCCGAGAACCGGTAGGAGCCGTCGGCCGATGCTACCGTCGCGCGCGTCAGCCCGGTTTCCATATTGCGCGTCGTCAAACTGGCGCCAGGCACGACAGCCCCGCTAGCGTCCTTTACGGTTCCCAGAATCGTGGCTGTGGGCAGTTGGGCCAGAGCCATCCCCACCGTAAAGAGAAGTACTGGCACTGCAATCCAGGCCATTCTCGAATGCGTTCTTCCACGAGATATTATTTGACCAATCATGACGTGTCCTCCTTTCCTCCTTATGAACCGGAATTTCCATTTTAGCTCCCAACAGCCCACACTATAACACCCCTTGAGGGATTCCAGCGCACTTCTTTTTCTTTGGCTGGGCCCAGGGGCTCGGGACAGGGCCCCGTCGGCCCCAACGTGAGTCCCGAAACTGCTGACTGCGGCCTTCCCATCCGCTTTTGTCAGACACCCCTCCGTCCCTGGGGGGCTTCAGATCGATTTCCCGGCTGCCACAGCTTCGGCTATCCCGCCGGAATGGACAGCCCGGCAATCCGCAGGAGCATACTGCCAAACAACCGTGTCATCAGCTGGTTCCCCGCCACGAGCAGGCACAATAGCGGGCATGTTTCACCAGCCGCCCGCCCGTCTTGACCAGCCGCTGCTGTAAACTCATCGGGGAACAGTTCTTGATCCTTTGCGGCAAAATCAGTTAGTGCCGGAGGTTTCCGAGGCTGTACCCAATGCTGGCAAACCACAGCCGTCCCTCTTGTCCGCCCGGCACGGGGGCCTGTGTGTACTATCGAGACACTGGTCAGTAATTCTTCGAGAAGGATGGGCAAGTTACCGCGACTGCCCTGAGTCACGCCCCAGTGTTGACCGAAGATCAGTAACTCCCGGTTTGTCGCCCACTCGAAACTATCCCGAACCGGCGTTCTGGGAAATAACTCCTGACCAGTCGCCAAGGGATTAGCAAGGTCGGCGAATTCCGTGAAGCCATCCTATGGTGCTCCGCGGCCCACCCGGGTGCCAGGCGGATCTCGCGGGTAACGGCCCAAACAGTGAACACCTGGCATTGAAACCACATTTCTTTTTTTAAAATGCAGCTACAACCTTCTGCTAGCCTCCAACGTCAATATTGATGCTGGTTTGAGCATCGATATTGGCTTCAGGAGGGCAACACCGAATGGGTGAGAGCCAAAAGCAGGGATTCCAGCTGTCTTTTTAACCGATTTCTGCGGGTCGCGTTTCAGGGATCGAGGGTGACTTCCAATGGTGGACTGATTCTGGTGCGGGAGTTGGACGAACGACTGGGTTTCGGCAAACTCATCGACCATCACCTGACCGACGCTCGGGCAAAGAATGCGAGGTTCTCCTTTGCGGACCTTCTACGCCAGTCGATCTACAGTCGCCTGGCTGGCTACGAGGATGTGAACGATGCGGAACGGCTCTCTCAGGACCCGGCGTTGCGGCTGATGGGTTCCGAGAAGATTTGGGACCGGGGAGCGGCGCTGAGTTCCCGGTTGCAGACCTTCGAGACTGAGATGCTGGCGAAGGAGGAAAACTTCGTGGGCCTGGCGCGGCTGAACCGGGAACTGATCGGCAAAGCAGAAGCGATCCATTCGCCGTACCGCACCGTGCTGGACCTGGATTCGACCGAGATTCCAGTCCACGGGGAACAGGAACAGAGCGCCTACAACGGGCACTTCGAGTCTACATGCTTTCACCCGCTGCTGCTGTTCAACCGAGACGGCGACTGCCTGGCCGCGAAGCTCCGTCCTGGCAACGTCCATAGTGCTGAGGACTGGGAAGAGCTTTTGTTGCCGGAGATCGAGCGCCAGCAGCGAATGGGAAAGGAAGTTGCATTTCGAGCGGATGCGGCCTTTGCGAAGCCGGAGATTTATGACGCGTTGGAGGAGCAGGGCGTCAAGTACGCCATCCGCATTCCTTCCAACGACAATCTGGAACGGGATATTGCCGAGCTGTTGCCGCGCCCGATGGGCAGGCCCAGTCAGAAGCCCTTGGTGGAATACAAGGGCTTTCTCTATCAGGCAGCGGGTTGGAAAACGGCTCGACGGGGGGTGGCCAAGGTGGAGCATCACGAGGGAGAGTTGTTACCGCGGGTCGGGTTCATTGTGACGAACCTGACTCTTCCGAGTCGAGCGGTGGTGCGGTTTTACAACAAACGTGGTACCGCCGAACAGTGGATTAAAGAAGGCAAACAAGCGGTGAAGATGACGCGGCTTAGCTGCCATCGGTTCCGATCCAACGAGGTGCGGCTGTGGCTGACTGTGATTGCATATAACCTGGGAAACCTCTGGCGGCGGCTTGGTTTGCCACAGAGAATTGGGAACTGGTCGTTGACGAGCCTGCAACAGGGGCTGGTGAAGACGGGCGGACGATTGGTCAAGCACGCTCGGTACTATTGGTTGCTTCTGGCGGAGGGTCATCTGACCCGGCGGCTGTTCGGAGCGATGGTGCAACGGATAGCTGCTCTCACGATCCGAGCAGGGTAGAGCCAACGGTTGCGGCGATGAAGAAATCGACCTCCAGCGAGCCCAGGTAGGGAGCGGTGTCTGAAAAAGTCGGTTCCAGAAGCGGCGACAGGGGGTTTCGAGGACTTCTGGAAGGGCGGTTCGGAGACGATGACCCTCTCGAAGAAATAATTATGCTCGGTTGGATGGAGGTGAGTTTATATTATTGACTGCCGGAAGGCCAAAAAACTAATTCCGGTTGAAACCAGGGCGAGTGTGATGAGCACACCACTTGGTGGCCATCCTCATATATATAGGCAGCAGAATTCTTCGTACTACGAAAAAAGTCTGATGGCGTCCTCAGCCGCGCGCGAGTGCGCGAAAGGCACGTGAATGACCAACCTCAATCTGGAGTCCACTTGGAATCCAAATCCAAGAATTCGCGCCCCTGGTGCCAACTGGAGTCCAAAACCCCTTCCGCTAAGTCTCGTGTTATCATTGGAGAGTGCTTGTAAGTGATTGATATTTTTTGCTTGGGGTGCAAGAGGTCCCGGGTTCAAATCCCGGCGTCCCGACCAGTACTTTCAAAGAGTTAGCTCCTTTCAACTGCTGATCCGGAGTCCAACCGGAGTCCAAACTCGGGAACTCAACTTCTTAATGGGCAGTTTTCTGCTGATGATATGAACTGTCTGATGCAAGACCGAAGGCAATCATGTAGCCTACACAAGCGGCGCACCTGAAGATACAAGATCACGAAGTTAGTCGGCATCGTCCTGGTGGGCACTATGCCAGGGCTCGACTTTTCGGGACGAGAAATGCCCGATCGTTCATCGTAGCAGGCAATCAGACCGCCAACGCCTTCAGCAGCGCATCGCGGGCGTCGAGGTAGTAGTGGATGGTGATCTTGGCCGCCAGATCGTCGGGCAGATCGTTCAATTGCCGCCGGCTGCTGATCGGCATCAAGATGCTGTCGGCACCTTTCTCGATGGCAATTTCAACGACGGCGACGGGGTTGAAGATCGTTTCAATGGAGCCGCCCAGGTTTAGCCCCCCGGTGACAGCGAGACCGCCCTTGATGCTCTTCTGGAGCAGCGATGAGCAGAGCGCGAGAAGCACGCCGACACCGACCGCAGACCCACTCTTGGCGATGTCAAATGCCCGCAGTTGAACCGAGAACTCGTGCTGTCGAGGGTCGCGGTCTCCGACGAGTTCTTTCGAGCGCACATAGAGGTTCTGCTCGGCGCATCGGACACTTTCCTTGAAAGGCGGGGGGGCCGGTTGGTTCAGGATCTTCACCCCGCTGCCCGGACCTTCCGTGATGTCCACCCGATACAATCCCGGATTTTCGTCGCCGCCTCCCGGCGCAATAACCCAGGCCTGTCCTGGCGGCAGAGGATCGCTACCGATACTGTTCTCGCTGTACAACTCAGGCGTGGCCACAAACTTCTCCACCCCGTCCTCGCCCATCGAGTAGCTGAAGTGGGTATTACGAAACTCGGCGGAACCGATGCGCTTTTGTTGTTCCTTGACCCGCCGGCGGCACTCCAGTGCGATCCGTAACGCCCACTCCAGCAACTCATCCGGAACGGGAGTATCTATATTTGGCGACATCAGTTTGATGAGTCCACTCACGGTTTTCTGGACGCCGGTCGTGTCACGTCCGCTCAGGGCGCCACCCAAGTGAATGCGGCCCTGGAAAAGGTTCTGCCGGCTCTGGCGCCGCAGCTGGTTCCAGCATTCGGACAGGAAGTCGCTGACGAGGCCGAAGTGATTGGTCAGCAGATCGCGGCTTACTTTTGGCAAATCCCAGCCGGGTAGGTAGGCGTGGATACGGTCCATGAACGCGGTGTCGGAACGCATTTCGGGTGGCAGTGGGCCGAACAGATGACCAACCCGCTGCTGGTGCTGCACGTCCACGTCGAAGTTGCCCACCATCACCACTCCGCCATCTGCGCGGATGCTCTCCTTCCCACGGCTGAACTCGCCGGACTCCATGTAGCCCTTCATGATGTTCACGCCATCCTTCTGGTCGAAGGAAACCCCGGAGATTTCATCGAAACAGACCACGTCATACTGGCAGACTAATCCGCGTTGACCGTTGGCATTATTGACAAACATGCGCGCGACCGTCGCTTTGCCTCCTGAGATCAGGTGGGCATATGGCGAGACTTGCTGGAACAGGTGGCTCTTGCCGGTACCTCGCGGGCCAAGCTCCACCATGTTGTAGTTGCGCTCCACGAACGGGACCATGCGCAGAATCATCATGTCACGGGCGCGGGGGGGGAGTTGTTCCGGCTCCATGCCGATACTCCGAATCAGAAAATCCCTCCACTCCTCAGTGGCAAAGGCCTCCCGGCCTTGGTACAGCGCCGGCAGCACTTCGCGCTTCGATAGTTGGATCTCGCGCATCGATTCAATGCCGAATGGACGGCCATTCTTCTCCTGGGCGATGGTCGGATCGTAAGCGAGCTCGACCTCTGCATAGAAGCCGCCTGTGAGCATTCGTTCATTGGCGTGGACCATCGCTTCACTAATCCGCACGTCCTTTAGCTGCAAGCTCGGCAAAGTGGCTAAAAACGAATCGCTGCCGGCATCCAATCGGGCGGTGATTATGTCAATCAGCTTCACCTGCCCTTTATCTTTGGCGCGAGCCTTGAACAGCTCATGCTCCCCAGCGCGAACGGTCTTTTCGCCAAGCTGACGTTCGACAATCTTGAGGCCTTCGGCGATTTCATCGTCGTCCACTGAGGCGCAGTAGCGGCCCAAGAGAAACTCGGCGACGTAGGTAGGAACCGGATACTGCCCCTTAAATTTGCGCACGAGATCCTTGCGCACAACGTAGCCTTCAAATGCTTTCGTGGAAATCGTATCGAGATGGTCTAGTTGCTGGCTCATAAAGTTATTTTCCAAGTGTCGTGGACAGGGAATCAATCACCTTTCCGGACGAATCCAACAAAACAATTTCGGCCTGCTTGCCAATATCGGAATCGTCTTCGAGGAAGACCGTCACCTTGCCGTCCGATGTGGTCTCGCGCGCTTGCTTATCCGATAATAACGAAGTGTTTGGATCGGATTGGCTGGTACGGACATCCACGCGAACGCCTACACAATGTCCGCCAACCAACACGCGGCATTTCGCTCCGGTCCACTTGGCTTCCAGCAGCCGGGCGGAGCCTCCGGACGGTTTGGCTGCCGTGACGCGAAGCACGGGTGTCACCATTTCCTGAAGGGATACGCCGCCGTGGGAATAGTCCATGGACGCACGGAAGCAGCCAGCACCCGGCGGACTGATGATGGAGACATCCGGATTCCAGTACCACTTAAACGTCGGCGCGTTGGTCTGTGCGTCAGATTTCAAGGCTGCACAACGACCCCAGCGGTGCTCCGAAAGAAATGACTTCAGTTCGACCTTTGGCAGGCCACCAGGCACCAGCAGCCAGCCATGATCCGTCACGACGATCACCTCAATCCAGCCAGCTTTAAGAAGCGCACCGATCCGGCTGGCCAGATCCCGAACTTCTATGTCAACACTGCGAGCCAGCTTCCAACCCTCGTTGTGACCGCGCTTATCGAGGGCACCGGCTTCTGTCCAGGCAGACCCGGACGGATCTCCGGTTTCGTCTGAGCGAAGGCATTGCCACCCGCGCGCCTTCAGGGCGGCCACGAAACGATCCTGCGTCAGGAACTGCTCCGTGGAAACCAGCCGCGTGGAGAACTCGTCACCTGCTTCACCACCCTGAACAGCGTCGGCGAGTGGCGAAGCTGCTGGCTTGGCCGTGGCTGTGACCGACGGAATGGTTGACCACTCCCAGTCCTGCGTGGATTCAATGCCAATCGCCGTCAGTCTCTCCCCCAACTGCTTGGCGACGTCCATCCGGAGTCCGTCCGCAAACAGTACGAGGCGTCCAGGAGCAGTTTCAACTGGCTTGGCGCGTTTGGAAACCGACTGCCCATTGTCGCGAATGAGCTGTTGCAGGTGGCGGGCGGTGTTTTCGAGCCACGGCAGATAGACGGCCCGCACACTTCCCAGCACCGCACCATGCTGCTCCGGTGTCCCGCATGCCGCCATGGTGGCGAGGGCGGCGGCATCCACGCGCCAGCCGTTGCTGGCATAATAATCTGCATACTCGTCCGGTGTCGGAGCGCCGGGGGCGGTCTGGCACAAACTGGCCAGTTGCGCCAGCGGTTCGAGAGCCGTCGCAAGCGGGCTTAGCCCCAGCTTCTGCCATGCGTAACCGCGCCGGCCTGCGTGTTGCGAATCCAGTTCAGCGACCCGGCGGATCACCTCGTCCTGCGGCCGATCCACAAGCGACTCCAGAGCCTGCTGCAACTTCCGCTCTTCGCTTTCGTTGATGTTCGGCCAGACCTCGGCGGTATCAAACATCTCCGTCGGAACTTTTGGGGCGGCCCCCTTCAGCCATTCGACGACGCCGGGATAATTCCCCGGTGCCTCGGCGAAACGCTGCCAGGTCTTGCTCCAAGGGTTGCGGCGGTCGGCCAGGAGGTGCGCCGCCTTGAGCGGACCTTCTTTGACCGGATCGAAGCGGAAGTCCGCTTTGCATTGCTCGCAGAAGGCTTTCCATTCCGCGTCAGAGCGGTGTTGCTTGAACGCCTCTGGATCACTCAGCCAGCGCAGCAGCAAGCCGGTAGCATCCGGTGCCACCAGCCCGTTAAAAAACTCTGAATCCAGACGCCGGCCCTGCAACTGGGAAAGCGGTTCGGCCATGAGTGATGGTAAAGCGCCGGCCAGCGCGTCGAGCGTCGCTTGGTCTTTGGCCACATCGAGCCCGAGGCCGCCGTGTTTGGAAACCAGAAAGGCGTAGGGCGTCCACTCCTTGCCGTTCACATGCAGCCACATCACGCCTCGATACTGCAACTCCACTAGCGGCGCGAGTTCCTGCGGGCAATCCTCTGCGGCCCGCAGCTTCTCCCGGCTGATGCCGGGCAGGTAAAAAATCGGGGTGGTTCCCGCCGACGGCGCACCTTCAACGACTCGCGCCTCGATGCAACGCAGCCACAGCGCCGGTCCTGTGCGCTTTTCCGGTGCATAACTGCCCAGCAGGAACAGCTCCGGCATCATCGGTTGCAATTCCGGCATGACAGATTCCCACAACCGCTCGGGATCAGGCCAGAGGACCGCGCAGGGCGCGACCTGGTCGCCGGCGGCATAGGCCTGGGCGGCTGTTCTGAGGGTGGCGGCTAACTGTTCTGCGACAGTGTTCATCGCGCCTTATTCGCCCCCTGCTTGAACTCATTGGTGTAGTGGCAGTCGTTCCAGCGATTGCCGTCCGGCTCTTTGCCGACTCCGGCGAAGTCTTGCTTCTCCTCATCCCAGCCCCAGAACCACGGGAAATCTTTCTTGTCCCGCGCTGGTTCCTTCCCGCGGTCCTTCTCCCACTTGATTTTGACGCGCTTTCGGAGGATGTCAGCAGTCGCAAAGGGCCGAATGTTCATCCGCACGCCGTCGTTAATGTCGGGGTGCCAGCCGATGGCTTGCCTGGAGAGCGGCTTCCAGCGGGCGAAGATGTCATAGGGCGGCGCGCCTTCGAGGATGAGCTTGAGTTTGGACTGCAATTGCTTGGCGGCCTGGAGGCGGGCGTCGCTGCCGGCCTCGCCGGCGTCCACGGCGGCCTGCTGGCGGCGAATCCAATCGCCGAGGTAAGCGTAGGTCAGCTTCTCCAGATTAGCGTGGGTGAGTTGGTGATAGTTCACCAGCGCGGTGAACCCGCTCGTGTGGCCGTCCCAGATGTGCCAGAGGAAGGGACGATGGTGGAAGAGCGCGCAATGCTGCTCGAAAAACTCGTCTCGCAGCCACTCCTCCAGGGTCTCAGATTTGCTGCCCTTGGGGCCGGCGCTGGCAATCAGAGCACTGAGGTCGAACTTGCCCAAGGCCTGCGCCAAGAGCCCCCGCAGACGCTCGGCGCCGGGCGCTTCGCCCTTGGTAGCGGAGAGGCACACGATGCCGTCCGCATCCACCAGCTTTTCCAGACCATCCGGGCCCAGCGCCGGGCAATCGGGAAAACTTGAACCGGTCTGGCGCGGCCACTGGTAGCCGAGCAACCGCGCCACGGCCACGTGCAACGGCTGGTCTGAACCTTTGGGATGCCCGTTAAACAGCCATTGCGTCGGGTCGCTGGAAAACGGCTTCGGCAATCCGTGCGGATATTTCTCGGTCGCCACCTTCTGCCAGTGCGAAAGAGCGAATGGAACTTTGATTAGCGTTCTGTTCGTAACTTTGAGAGTTTGATCCAAGGAACGAACCAGAGCAGAAAAGTCCACCGAACTGCAAAACGCCAACAGCGCTGGCAAGTCCTGTCTATTCTTGGGAATGACTACAGCAACGTTGTTGTCGAATATCTCTCCCAAATAGGCGGAAGCAAACAAATCTCCCATGCGGTTGATCGCGACGCCGAGCCTGTTCCAAGCTCGATTACCGCTCTCATGCATATCGTGGAGCTGATCGCGCGTGGCCGCTGCATACTCATGGAGTTCGCCGTTTCCTTCCTGCCATTTTATGGCAGCATTTAACCCATCAAAGCGATTCAGAGCGCCGATTGTCGTCCGAAATGGCTGCCATGACTTCGTCGTATCAGAGATTTCCCAAAACTGAACACGAAAGCGTTCGAGGTCTCCGGTGACCGCACCTTGATAGCACTCGGCATAGTCTCCGAGCCGAGACAATTCGAAATCGTGCTTCTTTGCGGAGATTCTGGCATCCGGATTGCGCAGTTGGTCACTTTGGATTAGCAAAGTAAGGCGTGCATTAAACAAAGACCCATTTTTCTGCGATGGGGTTTGTTCTTCTGAAACGTCAATGCTGGCAAAACAGTGCACCATGGCGGGAGATTCCCGAGACAGCGAAATCAAACTCACGTTTACTATCTCACCGCTGATAGTCTCAAAAGCTCGCGCTCCAAGTCGCGCGAGACAGCTCCATTGATATTCTTTGAGCAGACGCTGGCGAAGTGCTTTGTAAGCGCCGAGGAACAACCAGTTCTGTGGTGTCACCAGCCCCGTGCTTGCGCCATGCGCGCAAAAATCGACGCAGCGTTCAACAAAGCACGTCGCAAGGTCGGCCTTCGCGTCTGGATGAACTCGCTCGCAGTAGTTCATCAAGACCTCATCCTGCTTCTTACGACTGAGGTAAGGAACGTTGGTCGCGACGACCGTGAACTGGCCGGCAAGAATTTCTGCCGCCTTGGCCAGGCCGCGCGCGGTTACGGCCATCTCATGCGCGGTGTCGTCCTTGGTCTCTTTCGCCAGTGCCTTTTCCAGCAGCGGCTGGAGTTCGTGGTAGTCGGCAACAAACATGTCATCGGCGCTTAGCCGGGGATCGATGAGGCTTCCCAGCACGGGGGCGTCTTTGAACAGCCGATAAAGCCGCTCCATGCCGTTCTGGAGTTTGTAGTCCTCCCCGGCCAGCTTCAGCCAGTCCTCCTTCTTCGCATTCGGCGCGAGGCCGGAGCAGGCCAGGTTCATCGCCGGCAGGCTGCAGTGGCCCACGCGCCGCCACGCGGCCAGCGCCAGGTTGAACGCGCCAATCTGCGTGCAGCGCGGATCAATCTCCAACCCGAACAGGTTATCGCGGATGACCGCACTAACAGCATCCGACTCACCCAAATCTTCCTCCGCCATCCGCAAGGCAACCACCCGCTCGAACATGGCCACCACGAAATGCCCGCTGCCCATGCAGGGGTCGAGGCACTTAAGTTCCTTCGCCGTTTTCGGCCAGCCGTCGAACGTGCCGGCGGCGGGAGTCCATTTGCCATCCTTCGTTTTGATGAAGCGCAAATACTTCCACGGGCATCCTGGCAGCGCCACGGCGTTGCGGAGTTCTTCCTCGCGCTGCGCGGTTTCGGCCAGCGTTGGCTTCGCGGCCAGAACCTTGCCCGCGTGCCACGCACCGAGCGTGTTATCGAGCAGGAAATCCACCATGTAGTCTTCAGTGAACAACTGCGTGACCGCGGGCAGTTCGTCCGCGCCGATCTTGTTGCCGGCGGCGTTGACCTCTTCCTTCCGCTCCGCCTGCCAGAATTGATAGCACCAACCGAGGCTGTCGCTGGCGGTGAACCCCTCCACCGGCAAGCCGGTGACGAGCTGGATGAGCGGGTTGCGGTCTTCCACGGGCAGTTCCACCGCACCGGCCGGGTCGTCGGCGCGGAAGATCTCTGGCAATTCCTTGGCGGCGAAGCGGGCCGCCACGGCCCAGGCATCCTTGAGACCGAGCGATGGGGCGAGTTCCTCGCAATCGTCCAGCGTCACGGACACCCCATGCTCCGGCGAGATGAGAAGATTGTTTTCCAGGAGAAAGCGGGCGAATAGGAGCCGGTGCCACTGGTCGTAGGCGAGCTTTTCGACGAGGTGCTTGATCTCGTAAGCGCCGCGCCGGGTCTGGCTCTCGCCATCGCCCAATTGTTTGGCTTGGGCGCGGAGTTTGCGCCGCAGGTCGCGGTGCGCCTCATCCATATGCCGGTAGGGATCCGGCTCATGCACGGCGAGAGCTTCGAGCGCCTTGCGCGCGCCGCCCTCCGCGATCTTGCGGGCGTCCTTGATCGCGTTCTCCAACTGGCGGCGCAGTGGGGTCGGAAGGCTGCTCATAGAATCACGGGGCCGTCTTTGAGCTTTTCCTCAACGTGCTTGCGGGCGTCTGAGAGCCACTGCTCCAGTTCGGTAGTGTTGTGGATGGTTGCACCGGGCAGTACCACGCGCTGTGCCCTGGGTTCCAGCAAGCGGCTGGCCTCATCCAAGGCGCGGGAGAAACGCTGGGGTACGGCGTCGAGCAGGTTGCGCCGGTCGGCCAGGGTGCTGTTGCGCAGGGTGGCGAGGATTTGGTCGTCCGTGCCGATGGTCTCTTTCGCCGGTGGGTTGAGTTGGCAGGTAGAGGCAAGCGCGGCGCTCTGTTGGTCGCTCAAGCGGCTCCACACTTGCGAGGCGGCGAGCTTTTCATCGGCGGCCTTGAACGCAGCAGCGATGTCGTCGTTTAGCTTGCCGAGCGCGGTGCGCAGGGCAGTGGTGAGCTGTTTAGTCAGCTCCGGCACCGGATCGGGATCTGCCAGCAGGTTGCGGCCGGCGGTGATGGCGGCGATGGATTTACCGCAGGCCTCTGCATCCGGCAAGCCGGTGGCAAAGCCGTGAAAATCGAGCAACCGCTCCCAAGAGGGCCAGCGCCTGGCGATGCCATCGGCGTTCTTCTTCCACGCGGCAAGTTTGGCGGTGAGGTCGTCCTTCTGCTCGTGGATCTTGAGCAGTTGGGCATTGCCGCTGAGCATTTGCAGGGCACGCACGTCCTGCGTGTTGGGAGACTCCGGCCAGGGCGCGCTGCCGCCGGCGGATTCCGCCAGCGCGAGGAGTTTTTGCAGGAACTGCGCGGCGGCTTCGGATTCCTTGCCGTTCTGCGTGGCGATGCCGATTTTCTGGAAGAGCGCCTTGAGGTCGAGCCGCTGCTGCACATTGAGCGGCGGCACGTCCACGTAGAAGCTGGCGACGCCCACCTGATTCTGCGGAAGCGTCTGGGCCTGTGCCGGCTGGCCATTGACGGTGGCGCGAAGGTTGCCAGCGACGAGCATGACAAACAGCGCGCCATCTATGGCGTCTTGCGGCCAGCCAAATGGCGCGGACTTGAAATGCTCGCGGATGTCCTTGCCCTTCTTGCCAGCCCCAACGAGATCGAGTACGCGACGGCAGACGGCATGTTTGGTGACATCGCCTGGGTAGCCCACCTGCGAGAGCGCACCCACGTCACCCGCGCGGGCGCGGCTGACGACCTGGCCCCAGTTGGCGTGATCGGCCTCGGAGAACTGCGGGAACAGCCGCACTAGCGCGCTGTCTGCCGAATCCTGAACCTTGTCGGCCAGTTCGATGCCGTTGGCTTCCGTCCCGCCGCCGAGAAAGACCTTCGCGCCGCCGATGATATGACCGAGCAGTTCCTGAATCCGGTGCGAGGCGACCTCCAAATGGGTCTCGACAGCCTTGCGGGCCTCGATAGCCTCCGGTGTGGCGGCCGGGCCATGGGCGTCCAGAGTCTCCTGAGCCGCGATGTGAGAGGCGATGGCCTGGCGCAATTCTTCATGGCGTTCCCGCGGCAGGAAGCCGAAGAGCAAGGGGCTGTTCACCCCGGCGGCGCGGGCTTCGTTCAGGATAGATTTGTCATCATCGCTCCATCCGTCCCGCACCCATAGGGTGACCTCGTCGCTGCTGGAAGGCGGACGGCTGGAGGAAAGCTCAAAGACGAGCTTGCGCGGCTGCCGGGACGTGCCCTGTTGCAACGAAACGGGCTTGAGCGCTTGCTTGGTTCCGTCCCGGAGCAGTTCCGTACGCTTGGAATTGATGCGCTGTTCGTCATTGAGGACGGCAGTGCGGCGGCGGTTGAAGTCGTGCGTCCAGAGCGCCCCCTCCCGTGTCTGGAGGCGGAATTCGGTTTCCACCGCCATAAGCTGGCCGGCATCCACAAGCTGCTTGAGCAATATAGGGACTTGCTGCTCCAGCTTCGGCCGGTCGTTTTTCAGATCGCTGACGAGCAGGTCCACCAGCGTTTCGGCGTTCGCCCGGACGCCGTCGTCAGCGCCCGGGGTCCGGGGTAGTTTGCCGATGAGGAAGATCAGGGCGCAAAGGCTGGAACGGAGATCGCCGTCCTTGGTGCCGTCGCGCTGCTTGCGGATGATCTCGTCATATTCGCGCTCCAGCTCGCCCGAATTTAGGAGGTCGGTGGAAATTTGGTCGTAGATGAAGTCCGCCGGCACAACCGTGCCCACGGAAGCTGCTGCGGTATGTCGCGTCGCCTCGAAGACGATCTGCAACTGGGAGCGCAATTGGGCCTTGGTGCCTGAATGGTCGGTGTTGCGTAGTACTTTCTCCCAGAACCTCCGGCGCGTGGGTAGCAGCGGGTAATCGGCCACGAAGAACATTTCGTCATCGTGGTGGGCTGCGAAGCGGGTGTTCTGGAGATGACGGGCCACTTCGCCCTGGTTGTCGCTCAGGCATTTCGAAATGACTGTCTCTTGCTCCGGCTTTTTGCGGAGTACGGTCTTGCGGATGACACTCTCGACATCGGCATCTGATAACTGCACACGAACAGCAAAGCGGGCTTGAAGCCGTTGCAGGCTGGGCGTGGTATTCAATGCAGACTGGCCGGTGCCTACCAAGAGAAGGCGCTGATTCAGCTTGGTGCAGCAATGCTCCGCGATTTCTTGCAGATCCATCGCGCGCTGGATTCTCTCGCCGATGAACTGCTGAAGTTCGTCCACAACGAGCAGCGTGCAGGGAAGGTTGCCTTTCTCACCGAAGACTTGTTGAAGGAAGTCGAGCGACTGGGTCATGGTGGGCGAGATGATCTCAGGAAAGCCGGTACGAATTGCTTCTTGGACGTTCGCCACCATTCCATATTTCGGGTCTGCAGACAGGAGTGCCTCGGCAAGGGGCACCGAATAATTCAGATTCACTACTTCCTCGAGTAAATCGCAATTGTTCTTCTTTAGCGCCTTGGCGACCGGCGTTTCCAGGCCAGAGGAACGCAGCCAAAAGATGAATCTCGCATGGGCGAGATCTTCTGGGAGGCCGGCAGATCGTAGGACCAGTTGAACAAACGCCAGCCGGACATTGTCCATGGAGCCCGCGCCGAGAGTACCTGCAGCCGCGCGCAAACCACCCAATGGCTTGCTGCGGTTGCTAAGTTCCGTGAGCAGATCACTGATTTCCTCCGGCAGCTTCACGATGGAGCGGGCGGTAGCGCCATCGGCGAAGTGATAATCCTCCCAGAGATAGCGCAGCATTTTGACGAGATGAGATTTGCCGCTGCCAAAGAAGCCGCTAACCCAGACAGCCTTCTGCTCCTCCCGCCCCAGTCCATCGAGGTAGGCCTTGAGAATCCGCTCCAGTCCGCGGGCGTATTCGCCATCGCAGACAAAAGTCTCCAGCTCGAAGCGTAGCGTCTTGATCTGGCGCTCGTCGTGACCGATTTCGGAAACCTTCGAGACGCCGTTATTGAGCAACTCGAGGGTTGTGGGATCGCGGAAGTAAAGTTGGCGGTTAGTCATGGGGTGATAAAGCTCTCGGTTGAGGTGATGGGAACGGCCATGTAGTTGAAGCCATCGCGTGCATCCATGAAGCGATAGACGTGGCCCGCGTATTCGCCCGGAAAGAAGACAAGTATACGCCCGCGCACACTGTCTTCGACGCGTTCAATCAGGCTGGAGACCCGCATGAAGTCGAACAGCGAAGCAAGACCCGTGACGGCCACGACACTGCCGGCATCGGCCTCTTCGCGGGAACAGGCCTCATTCACAAGTGCAGCGGCTCGAATTTCGAGCTCATTTCCGACTCGCAAATGTTGGGGCTTCTGAAAGATTGACTCCCGGTATTTGTGTGCGGCCAGGAATTCCGGGAGCAGCCGTGTGAGGTCAACAGTGGACCATCCGTGGTTGGCCTCAAGCGTGAGTGCTTCAAACTGTGGGAGCCGAGCCCGCACGCGCCGTTCTTCAGCCGGCGAGTAAATCGCAAACCAGACCCGCTGCTTGCCCGACATATTGGCTGACCAAGGCAGACGCACTTGCCGGGAGTAATTAGAAAGAAGACGGTCAATGGCGCTCATCGCAGACACTCTTGAAATTCAGCGAGTAGGGGGAAGCTTAATTCAACAACTTCACCCACCGCACGCAGGTTGAGGAGTCCGGCCCGATGGGCCTCGAAACCCATGGCTTTGGCACGGTCGGCGTTCAGATCCAGGAGGCGGCACCAGGGATTGGAAAAGACCGCTGCACCGTGATAACCGGCGATATCACCAAGGAACAAGGCCATGGCGACTGCCACGGCTGTGGGCTTGATCCGCTGGCGGGTCTTTTTCGTATGCCCGGTGAGGTGGCCGGACTGGGTCCAAGAGGAAGCCGCATTCCGTGCAATCTTGTTCCGGTTCAGTTCCGAATACTGCTTTGGAAACGTGGCTTCCAACGCCTGCGCCAAGCTGGCCGTTTCAACGCGTTCACCCTCTGACGCTTCCAACACGGGCAAGGTCGTGGCTCGCAAAAGCGGATCCCGTGCCCAAGCCACCTGCACCGCCAGCAATGACACACTTGCGGCGTTGATGACGTGGAGCGTTCGCAGAAGTCCGAAAATGGGGGTGTCTTCATCGAGCGCATATAGTTCACGCAAGTGGCGCAGCGATTTCTGCCGGGTGCTGTCCGTTGTCTTGCCCAGAACATTCTGTTGAAGAATGGCCTCTCGGTATTCATCCGCGCCGGAGTGCTGTCGAACGTTGGCCAACACCTCACCGAGTTCCTGCATCATCATGGTTCGGCTGATGTGTGCGCCGCCAGAAGAAAACTTGAGGCCGAATGCTTCCAATGCTGGCGAGGCAGCGGGAAAGCCGATTGAGTAAAGGTCGCTGGCTGACACCGTTTTGTTCATTTGAATCGCAAACTTTTGATAGTACACCCGTTGTGCCATTCACATCATTCACTGTAGACAAGAGGGGAGATGACCGGTGCGAAGGGATGATTGTGGGATCCAGAAGTTAGGGCATCCCCTTCGCTGCGAAAAGAACGTATTCGTAAGTTATCCTCCGCAGCCAGGTCTCAGTGCGAGTCGGGTCCGGGATCTGAACTGGAACCGAACGCCTAAGCTTCTCCCGCGTCGAGGCTGTGAAAATCAGCAACATATACTTTGTCTTGAGGTGGCGCGCCGCCTTCCACTCATTCTGGGTCAAGCGAATGCCGACGGCTTGGGACTTGCGGCCCTTGACTTCAAACTTGTCATCACCACATGTGATGTCCCATCCTTTGTTGAGATGTGACACATCCTGAGGCTTGTACCCTCATTGTTGGAGCCATACCATCGCACGCTCTTCAGCGGCAAGCCCCCACTCCATGTCAGGTTGGATCGGCAGTCGCTTAGCAGAGGACACTTTCCGAGTCCGCCGGAGAAGCGCTCTGACTTTGTGTTCGCCGGCCCTGATTCGGGACACCGTCTGCTTGCCGCCAAACCGGCGGCTCGGCCAAAGCACGGCGGCTTCTTCAGTGTTTATGACCCGAAGCAAATGGATCTTTCGGCGATGGGCGAATGAACAGCGACCGCCCAACGCTGACGTGTCGTGGAAGACTTTAAGTGATAAGACTCGTCCGATGTAATACCGTCCTGAGTCTCGGTCCGGGCAGACGACGAGATCGTGCCTCTTAGTGGAGGTCCGAAAAGTCCAGAGCGAACCAGCCCACTGCCCAAGAGTGTTGCCATCTTTGCGCCATCGTTTCGCAAGCTCATGCTTGAGCTGCTTCCGGGACGGGATATTATTTAAGTCGCCGATCTGGCTCCACCCAACTGCAATAACACGCGCCCGATAGCACTCGCTGGCAAAGTCCTCCGACGCATGCCAATCACTGGGCTGCCGAGCGAAGATCTTCCGGATCATTTGTGAATTAACTCCCTAACCGCCTAGTTGGTCGGCCCCAACTCCCCTGCGTTTCGCTTCCCGATTCCTGTGATAGTGATTCCAGAACGCTTCGGTCAGGAGTTTATCGTTCGTCTGAAGCCGAATAACCGAGTCCGTAAGCTTTTCCTTAAGCCGGAGGAACCCGGGTTTTGAGTGCTCCAAGTAATAGACCATTCGATTTTCAAGAATCCGGTAGATTAACTCCGAAACGTCTTCAAGTTTGTCCGTTACCATGGCACCCACCGCAACGCCGGTCTCGAACTCGATCAGGCGACTTAGAGGATGAATGTCCTGATAAAATCTTCGCCGCTGCTCTTTGTCGCAGTAAAAAATGACTGGCTTTCCAAGACTAAGAGCCATCGCCGCCTCGGCATCCTTGCCGTAGCTCGCGCTCGCCCCCGCGCAATAGACGAGAAGCTTGGCGCACTTAACCATCAGGCACTCGATGAGGCCCTTGTCCTCGTGCCCTCCTGCTGCACTTAGTGTGGGATCAAAATAGCGCAGATTCATTTTCTTCAGACGGTCATCTGCGAAAACGCGGTCGCATGTGTCAGCCATACTTCGGAAATCTTGACGAGTCCCCATGCTTGTCGCGACGTAAACATCGAGGTCGCTCAACATCGACAGGTAATGCCGAGTATTGTCGAGAGCTGCTTTTCGCGCTTCTGCAAACTTGGACGCTATTTTCTCGTATTTCGTCGTCAAGTCGGACTCCGATGAGACCGTTTCGTCGAGCACTTCGTCTGCAGAGTATATGAACTCCTTCTGGCGGGCCTGAAAGCCCGTTGGAACCCTGTTTTCAAGTAGTTCACGAATTGTCGGCGAGGGATTGCCCGCGGCAGCATGGGCCTTGTACGCAGCAATGAGGACGCTCCTCAGATCGCCGTCCCTGCCGTCTGAATCGCCATAGGACTTGCATGCCATTTCGGCGATAAGGTAGCGACTGTCTTTCGCAATTGGCCGTAACGGAAGTGATGGACCTCGCCGCTTGATCGCTTCCGTGTCAAACCGTTCAGAACTGAAGAAATCTTCGATCTCGCGGAGAGAGAGGTCGCGAAGTTTGCGATACGCGGTCCGGACATTACCAAAGTAGAGAAGGGCGTCGATGTACAAGCGGTAAAGACCCCACTTGAGGTGGGCCAGAGAAACGATCATTGCCTCAGACTTCAACCAGTTTTCGGAGAATCCTGGGACTTCCCGAACGTTGTATGGGTGCCGCCCAGGTGTCTGCAGCCAATAGTACCGAAAGAAACCATCCCCGACGGGGGCTTCATGCCCTAGGACCAAGAGTTGGTTGAGCTGGACCTCGGGAAGCGGCTCTTCACTAAGCTTGCCGAGGCGATCGAAGAGGTCCGCGTGAGTTTCTTCTGTCAGCCAGCTTCCGATTCCCCCGGTTGGAACCGAAAGGATGGAAAAATCTTCCAGGATCTGGTCCTTTGATATCATCGTAGTACCAGCCAGCGCCACGTTCCTAGATCATCACCAGGATGGTTTGGAGACTGCCCTCCAGTTCTGTCAGGTGAATTGTCATTATAAGGCATCCGATGATTAATCGAGTTGGCTTCCATCTGGCAATCGGGACCTCTGAAGACTCGCTTTTTGAGAAAACAAGACCCAACCACAATTTCGTGGAACGCCCAAAGTGGCGATGTTTTCAGTTGACGACTGAAAGGCCGGCTTGTTACTCAGAAGGCGAGGGCGCAAGAACCCACCAGCCCGAATCGCGTCGGGCGAAGAGAGGTTTTGTGGCGAATCGGCAGACAAATGGAGTGGTAGTGCGGCGAAAGTGCCCGTATCCCCGCTGTTTCAACCCGGCACCCTGTCCAAGGCACCCGAGGGACACCCGACCGTCGGCGCACCGCAGAGGGTACGGACGCCGATGGAGAATGTATCGGGAGTCTTATCTAAGAGATCACCCGCTCTGTGTCCACTGCGACAAGGAGGGGAAACTGAGCCCCGCCACGCAGGTGGATCACATCCAGCCCGTCTCGGGTCCCGATGACCCGCTGTTTTGGGATCCGACCAATCACCAGCCGCTGTGCCGCTCGCACCATTCACAGAAGACAAGAGCGGAGATGCAGACCGGTAGGCCGGTCAAAACTCTGGGGCTTTTGAATTGGGGACCGCCGCGCTCTTTTTTACGCGCAGTCGCGAAAAATGAAAATCAGGGGTCGAGAACCTAAGATGGCCAAGAATCGAACCAGCACGGCTGTTTTGTGGCCGGTGGAGAAGCTGATTCCTTATGCCAACAATCCCCGTACACACAGCGAGGCGCAGGTCGCTCAGATTGCCAAAAGCATTGAGGAATTTGGGTTTACGAACCCGATCCTGGTGGACACCAAGGCCGGGATTCTGGCCGGCCACGGGCGGCTGCGTGCGGCGCAGAAGCTACGACTCACGAAAGTCCCGGTGCTGGTGCTGGACCACCTGACCGAGACGCAAAAGCGAGCCTATATCCTGGCCGACAACAAACTGGCCGAGAACGCCGGCTGGAATGAGGAGTTGCTGGCAGCGGAACTGGAGGCGCTCAAGCTCGACGAATACGACCTGGCGCTGACCGGCTTCAGCGAGAAGGAGTTGGAGGAACTGCTGGGAACCGGCGCTCCGATGGTCGCGCCCGAGCCGCAGATTGAACGTGCGGATGAACTACAACAGAAGTGGAAGACGGAGCGCGGCCAGCTTTGGCTGATCGGGGAACACCGGTTGCTGTGCGGGGACTCTACGGTCGAGGCTGACGTCACCCGATTGATGAACGGAAAGAAAGCCGTGCTGTTTGCAACGGACCCGCCCTATCTGGTCGATTACGACGGAACAAATCACCCGCACAAGTGGACTGCCACTCATGGGCGGCAGCATCCGGGCGACAAGAACTGGAGCGACAAGTACAGCGACGTGGACAGTCCCGAACTGGGCGAGAAGCTCTACGACGCGTTTGTGGGTCTTGCTGTCCGGGGCGCGATCACGGAGAACGCGGCGTGGTACTGCTGGCACGCCAGCCGCAAGCAGGCCCTGCTGGAGGCGGTCTGGGAGAAGCACGGGGCTTTTGTGCACCAGCAGATCATCTGGGTTAAAGACCGCCCAATCCTGACGCGAAGCTGGTATATGTGGCAGCACGAGCCTTGCTTCTTTGGATGGCGCAAGGGAAAGAAGCCAAAGCGTGTCGCAGAGGACTATCCGCCCAGCGTGTGGCAGTTCCCCACCCAAGCGCCGGGGGAGACGACCGATCACCCGACGCAGAAACCGGTGGAGCTGTTCGCCATTCCGATGCGGCAACACACCGACAAGGGAGACATCTGCTATGAACCGTTTTCTGGCAGCGGGACGCAGTTGGTTGCGGCGCAGATTCTGGGGCGGATGTGCTACGCGATGGAGCTGTCGCCTCCGTTTGTGGCCGTGGCACTGGAGCGGATGGCTGAGATGGGGTTAGAGCCGAGGCTGACGAAATGACGGACCTTCGAATTCGCAGAGCGCGCGAGGAGCCAGTAAGGCAGGCACGGGTTCTCAAATGACCGACACTTTATGACACCTTGGCGTACGTGCTGGGCAGGTTGGTAGGGGGCGCAGGGGCGACACCACGGCGCAACGTGGGCCAGTCGTGGCGCAGAAACCGCCATTCCTCGCGGCTTGCCATGCCGTAAAGAAGCCGCCAGGTTCGGC
>Ga0156170_1104_pt1 | contig 28902 bp, 24 predicted proteins | sample RifCSPlowO2_12_FD_107823 | JGI IMG/M metagenome (GOLD analysis project Ga0156170, IMG submission 107823) | Acidobacteria bacterium RIFCSPLOWO2_12_FULL_54_10
ACGTATAACCCGGAGCAAGCCTATCTGCTGCCGCCCAGCGTGCGCGAGGTGCTGGGCGAGGATCATGTGTGTTTCTTCCTGCACCAGACCGTGGAGCGGCTGGATCTGGGCGCGTTCGAGCAAGGCTACGTGGAGCAAGGCCGTCCGGCGTATCATCCGGCGCTGCTGCTGAATGTGTGGCTGTACGCCTACGCGCTGGGCGTGACCTCCCTCTCACCCGCCTGTGGCGCAGCCAGCCGACCCTGCCCGCCGGGGGCTAACCCCCTCACCGTGCCGGTGCGATCATTCGAACAGATCGAGAACAGATAATTCATGCGCCGATCCCTATTGCCGATAACTTTTTCGCAATCAACCGCAAGATTTTCACACGGACTCTGAAGTCGTGCCCTGACAAAAAGCCTGCCCGCTTGCTGACCCTTCGACTTCGCTCAGGGCCGGCAGGACTGGCGCACGCGGCTCTGCATGCGGAACGGTTGTCCCCAGAGGGAAAGCCCCGAACAGTACCTACCGCTCCGGTTGCAACTCGGCACCGAATGTGGGAATACATTATGAGGAGAGAATAGTTATGGAACGGACGCCTCGCGTGAAAGGAATTTTGGAAACAGCGTTGCACGTTAGCGACATGAAGCGGTCCATGGAGTTTTACCAATCCTTATTCGGGTTCGAGCCAATGCAATTCAACGAGCGGTTTTGCGCCTTCGCTGTACCAGGACCGCAGGTGCTACTGCTGTTTTTGAAAGACGGCAGCAGGGAGCCGGTGAACATGCCAGAGGGGACGATTCCACCACACGATGGCGCGGGACGATTGCATTTTGCATTTTCGATTGCGGAGGCTGACCTGCAAAGCTGGGAGGAGTGGCTTAAAGAAAAGGGAGTGGGGATTGAGAGCAAGGTGAAATGGGAAGAGGGCGGGACCAGCATTTATTTTCGCGATCCCGATGAGCATTTGGTGGAGTTGGCGACGCCAGGATGCTGGCCGAATTATTGAGCTACGGGGAGTTGATCCTCACAAAACCGCGGGAACAATTTATTCAGAATGAACTTGGCGGGTGAATCGCACCGCCTTCCCTTTGGGCACGATGGGGGTACCGTGTTTGCGGGCGTAGACGTGTGTGAATTCCGCGCCGAAGAAAAAGATTTGAGCGGAGACGTAAACCCAGAGAATGAAAATGATGAGCGAGCCCGCCGCGCCGTAGAGAGAGCGCAGGCTGGTGGTCGCGAGGTAAAAGCGGATGGCGGAACTGCCAGCAGTAAAAAGCACCGAAGTGACCGCAGCACCAACCCACACATCGCGCCAGCGAACACGGGCGTCAGGCAGAATTTTGTAGGTCAGACCGATCAACACCATTAAGGCGATGGGAGAGATGAAAAAATGGTACAGCCTGGAGAGCAAGCCGGGGGCTTGCTGGGGTTGTGGAAAGAGAGTCTGGAGCACAGTGAGCGCTGTTGAGGTGGTCATAAACAAAATCAACACGAAGCCGATGCCCAGCACCATGAGGAACGAAAATAAACGGGCCTTCATGAGGTTCTTAAACAGGCGGTCAGGAGGCGGCATCACTTCCCAGATGGTGTTCAAAGAAGCCTGGAGATGCACGAAAGCCGCAGTAGCACCCAGCAACACAGCAGCAAAGCTGGTGGCAAAAGCCGCGCGAGACTCCGCGACACTGCGCAGAACCGCCGAGACAACGCGCACGCCCGGCTCTCCAGCGGCGTCGCGGACCCGCTCAAGGACTACGGACTGCGCGGCATCGGGTCCAAAGACGAAGCCAGCGATACTGATGGCAACCAGCAAAACAGGGGTCAAAGTAAACAGAGTATAAAAAGCTAATGCGGCAGCCAGGGTTGGAGCCTTGTCCGCCTGCCAGGCGCAGAAGGTTTCATACAACAGAGATCCACAGGAACGCGCGAAACGACCGCAGAAGCGGAGCCATCGATCCGGCAAAGTGCGCTTGGCGGCGCGAATTTGGGTTGTCGTCATGGGCTAATCTCCGGGCGAGACAACGACCATTAGAAAAGATCCGAACGCGGGGCAAAACTGAAGCATCGCGCAGAGAATAGAACCTGGTTTACGGAGTGGTTTTGTTCTCTGCAACGGGGCGGCCCATGTAGATGGCGAAACAAGGGCTCTGGCGAACCGTTTGGTAGCGGTTGGGGTCGGCGCCGAGCAGTTCGAGGTACTGCTTGGTGTACTGCTCGGACTGGGCGGAATTGCCGGCCTGCTGCGCAATTTGGCTCATCAAGCGCAAGCCGTCTTGCAAAACTGCTTCGCGCTCGATGGAAGGATAAATTTCGTCGTCTTCCTGATACCACTTCAAGGCCTGCTCCAGATAGGATTTTGAATCGGGCATTTTGGTTTGCAAGCCGGCGACGCCGAGATTGAGCAGCGTGCGTCCGTAAACGCGGTACTCACCGGCTTTTTGGGCAACTTGCAAAGTAAGGTTCAGAGTTTCCCAGGCGGTGGCGAACTTCTGTTGGCGGAGATAGGCGTTGCCGAGCGTCATCAAAGCGTTGGCTTCCCAGGTACCGCGGCCAATCTTGCGGAAAATCTCCAGCGCCTCCTGGGCATAGGGGATGGCTTTGTCGGGCTGTCCGATCCACACATAGACGTTGGCGACGTTGAGGCGGAGCAGGCCTTTGTAAAGATCGCCCTGCAACTGGTCGGCATAGCGGATGCCTTCCATATAAGATTCGAGAGCCTTCTCCGGGTTGAGGAGACGCAACTGAGTGGACCCGATGTTATTTTTCACCGAGGCCATCATGCGGGAGTCTTTCAGATTCTGGGCGATGGGGAAAGCCGCTTCCAGATTTTCGAGAGCTTTTACATAAAGGGCGCGTGCTTCATCCCAATTCATTTGCCTGCCGCAGATGTTTTCAGCCTCGTTGGTAAGATGGGCGCCGTCAATGCGCAGGCGGCGAACTTCGAAGCGCTGATAAAGATTGTCATTCCCGGTGACTTTTCTGTAGAGAGAAAACAGTTTTTCGTAGCGGTTGGTCTTGGCATCGAGTTCGGTATAGCCCGGGCCGAAACGGATGCTGACAGCGCCAAAGCGGCCCACGATATCAAAATCCTGGTCAATTTCCGGCAGGACCTGTTCCAATCGTTTTTCCATTTGAGGAAGATTTTCGCGGAGGAGTTTTTCCGCTTTGGCGGTGTCGCCCCGGTCGAGCTGCCACAGGAGGATGTAAATCAAGGCCGGATCGGAGTCCGAGGGGGCTTGCGCCGGGGCGGGTATCGCAAGGAATGAGAACATGGATATCCACAAAACCAGCACGGTGGAGCCAACATAAAAAACAGAATATCTTGTGGATGAAATGATGGACGGTTTCATATAGCCTCCGCTCGGCGCATCCCTGAATGGCCTCTTACTTAATTCTAACAGGGAGTACAGCATTAAATTGCTAATTCACCCAAGGACCACTGGGGCCGTCATCGCGGTTGCGCTTGCGCATATAGACCTCGAATTTGCGCTGCAAGCGCTGCCGCTTCCAGCGGTAGTAACGGTTTCTTAAATCAAAATAAGACCTTGAAGACCGGGGCGTTCCTTTCAGGTAAAACAATCCAAACGCCATTCCGCCCAGATGAGCCGTATGGCTGACAAAATCGCCCGGGCTGGAAAGGGCGGAAAGAAATGCGATGCCACCGAGGATCATCACCAGGTACTTGGCGGGAATGGGAATAAAAAAGAAAAAGAGAATGGGAACGAAGATGACGCGATCAGGAAACAAGACACCGTAGGCCAGCAGGATGCCGTAGATGGCGCCGGACGCGCCGACGGTGGGGATCAGGGAGGAAGGGCCAAACAATACTACAGTCAGGCCAGCGCCGATGCCGGTGAGGAAATAATAGCGGAGAAACTTTTGGGCGCCCCAGGTACGCTCGATCTCGCTGCCGAACATCCACAGAGCGAAAAGATTGAAAAGGATGTGCCAGAAGCCGCCGTGCAGAAACATGTAAGTAACCAGTTGCCAGAGGGCGAACTGGCGGGTCACGGCAAAAGGAGTGAGCATCAAATAAGAGCGCACCCACATACCCAAACCAGCGGCTTGGGCTATGGTCATGAGCGCAAAGGCGGCGACGTTGGCAATAAGAAGCTTTTTGACGACCGGGGTCATGCTCCAGTCAAAGCCGAAACTCATGGTGCTGCCGTAGGTTCGGATAGGCATGGTCCTGACACCAGAATAGAAAATTCAGCGGGGCAAGTCCAGGAATGGATCGAGGTGCGGCGCAATCGGCGCGACACGGTTCATGCTAGGATGGACTTCGGAACGGCAAATTTCCCGGCGGATGAGGCATGTCGGATCACTACATCGAATTCGCGGACGTATATAAGGCCTTCGGCGAAAACCGCGTGCTGCAAGGGGTGAGCTTTTTTGTAGATACAGGTGAAACACTGGTGATCCTGGGCAGAAGCGGCGTGGGGAAATCGGTGTCGCTATCGCACATCATGGGCTTCCTGAAGCCGGATACGGGGCGAGTTTGGGTGGCCGGAGAAGACATCACCGACTACTCAGAGAAACAGCTCCAGGAACTTCGCAAAAAGGTGACGATGGTGTTTCAGTCCGGGGCGCTGTTCGATTCACTGAGCGTTTTTGAGAATGTGGCCTTCTCGCTGCGCGAACGGGGAGGATATGAGGAAAGCCAGATCGAGGAGGTTGTCCTGGGGCTGCTCGACCTGCTGGAGATTCGAGAACATGCAGAAGCGTTGCCTGCTGATCTCAGCACGGGAATGAAGCGGGCAGCAGCTATCGCCAGAGCACTGGCCGCACAACCGCAAGCCATTCTCTACGACGAACCGACAACGATGGTTGACCCTCTGATGTCGCAACATATCGGCGACCTGATCGAGCGGCTGAAACGGCAGTTGCGCCTGACATCCGTGGTGGTCACGCATGACACGCGGCTGGCCAAAAAAGTGGCGGACCGGCTGATGTTCCTCGAAAAAGGAAAGGTGATTTTTTTCGGGCGGCCAGAAGAAATTATCGATTGTGCCGATGCGATGGTGCGGGAGTTCTTCCAGGAAGATGAAATTGTCGTGGCACCTGCGTAAATAAAAAAGCCCCGGCATAACCGGGGCGAGAGAGAATATTCGAACTAACCTTCCGGGAGAGAACCGGATGCCAAACCTTACAGAACGAAATTAAAAACCTATATTACTTGCGAGCAGCGGCGCGCTTGGGCGTAGCGACCTTTTTTGCGACCGCGGACTTCTTCGACTTCTCATGGAACTGTGATTCTTCAGTCGAACCCACCAGCGCTAGCGTAGAAGAATGGCCGCCCGAAATGATCTGGGCGATATCGTCAAAGTATCCAGTGCCCACAAATTCCTGGTGGCGGACCGCGGTATAGCCTTCCTTCTCGCTATGGAATTCCTGCTCTTGCATGTTGGCATACTCCGTCATGCCGTTAGTTTTGTAGCCGGCAGCCAATTTGAACATAGAGTAGTTCAGCGCGTGGAAGCCCGCCAGCGTAATGAATTGGAACTTGTAACCCATTTTGCCGAGCACGGACTGGAAGCGGGCAATGTCGTCGGCGCTGAGCTTGAGCTTCCAGTTAAAGGACGGGGAACAGTTGTACATGAGGGCCTTGCCCGGAAACTGCTCGTGGACGGCTTCGGCGAACTTCTTGGCCTGGTCCATATCCGGCTCTGAAGTTTCGAACCAAAGCAAGTCGGCGTAAGGGGCATATGCCAAGGCCCTAGCAATGGCGGAGTCCAGGCCGTGGCGGATGTGGAAAAAGCCTTCCTCGGTGCGTTCTCCGGTCAGGAAACGCTGATCCCAGGGATCGACGTCGCTGGTGAGCAAGTTGGCGCCGAGCGCGTCCGTGCGGGCTACGACGATTAAGGGGACACTGAGGCAATCGGCCGCCAGGCGAGCTGCGATCAGCTTTTGGATGAACTCCCGAGTCGGCACCAACACCTTGCCACCCATGTGGCCGCACTTTTTGGCCGAGGAAAGCTGGTCCTCGAGGTGGATTGCGGATGCGCCGGCTTCGATCATCCACTTGGTGAGTTCGAAGACATTCAAGTTCCCGCCGAAACCAGCCTCACCATCGGCTACGATGGGGGCAAACCATTGAACGCCGTCCTCGCCTTTGGATTTCTGTATCTGGTCGGCTCGCAGGAGAGCATTATTGATGCGGCGAACCAAAGCAGGGACGCTATCGGCAGGGTAGAGGCTGAGATCGGGGTACATCTGGCCAGCCTCATTGGCGTCGGCGGCGACCTGCCAGCCGCTGCAATAAATGGCCTTCAATCCGGCACGGACCTGCTCGACAGCCTGGTTGGCGGTCATTGCCCCGAGGGCGGCAATGTAGGGTTCCGTTTCGATCATGCGCCAGAGCCGTTCTGCCCCCAGGCGGGAGAGGGTGTGCTCGACGTGTACCGTGCCGCGCAGCTTAATCACGTCATCGGGGCGGTAGGGACGCACGATTCCCTTGCGCCGACGCTCTTCAGCCCATATTCCTTGCATTTTCCCCGGATCGATGGGGGATGATGCTATTGGGTTATTGTTCGACCGCTGCTTTTTCAAGCCTGTTTCCTCCCTTAATTAATCGATAATTTCATACGCAGGAATTGTCAGAAACTGCACGAATTCCTTGCTGGTCATGAGTTCTTTAAAAATTTTTCTGGCTACATCAAATTTGCCGTTTGAATAATTCTTATCACCCATCGTTTGCCGAACTTTTACCAGTTCATCATCCAGCATACTTTGCGCCAGTTCCGCGGTGACGGTTCTGCCATCGTCCAATTTGGCGCCGTGGCGGATCCATTGCCACACTTGGGCGCGGGAAATCTCCGAAGTGGCAGCATCTTCCATCAGGTTATACAAAGGAACGCAGCCCAAACCGCGCAGCCAAGCCTCCAGGTAAAGGACGCCGACGTTCAAATTGGTGCGCAGGCCGCCTTCGGTGATGGTTCCCGTGGGAACCTGCAACAGGTCGGACGCAGTGACTTTCACGTCCTCGCGCAGGCGATTCAGTTGGTTGGGTTGCGGCATTTTTTCATCAAATACTTTTTGGGCCACCGGAACCAAGCCGGGATGCGCCACCCACGTGCCGTCATGTCCGTCGCCAGCTTCGCGCACCTTGTCGGCGGTGACCTTGGCAATGGCCGCATCGTTGGCCACAGGATCGTTCTTAATCGGAATCTGCGCGGCCATGCCGCCGATAGCGTGCGCCCCGCGCTTGTGGCAAGTCTGTATGGCAAGCAGAGAATAATGCCGCAAGAAGTGCGTGGTCATGGTGACCTGGGCGCGATCGGGCATGACAAATTCCGGCTTATTGGAAAATTTCTTGATCACGCTGAAAATGTAATCCCAGCGACCGCAGTTTAAGCCCGCAGAGTGCTCGCGCAGTTCATAGAGAATCTCCTCCATCTCAAACGCTCCGAGAATGGTTTCAATCAGGACGGTGGCCTTGATGGTGCCGCGAGGGAGACCCAACTCTTGTTGGGCCATGATGAAAATATCGTTCCATAGACGGGCTTCGAGGTGACTTTCCAGCTTGGGCAAGTAGAAATACGGTCCGGTGCCGCGAGCGATTTGCTCTTTTGCGTTGTGGAAAAGGAACAGACCAAAATCGAACATGCTGCCGGACATGAGCTTGCCATCGACCTTCATGTGCTTTTCCGGCAGGTGCCAGCCGCGAGGGCGGACCATCAAAGTGGCGACCTTGGGGTTCAGCTTGTATTTCACGCCTTCCGGGTTGGTGAATTCGATGGTGCGGCGCACCGCATCGCAGAGATTTATTTGACCCTGGAGCGTCGCGGTCCAGACGGGCGCATGCGCGTCCTCGAAATCGGCCATAAAAACAGAAGCACCCGAATTGAAGGCGTTGATAATCATCTTGCGCTCGACAGGTCCGGTGATTTCCACACGGCGGTCCTGCAAGTCTTGCGGCTCGGGAGAAATCTTCCAGTCACCCTGGCGAATCGAAGCTGTTTCGGGCAGGAAATTTGGCATCTCGCCCGCATTGATTCTCTTTTGGCGTTCTATACGATTTTGGAGCAGCTTCTCGCGAGTCGGGTTGAAAGTTTTGAAAAGCTTGGCCACAAAACGCAAAGCGTCCGGCGTTAAAATTGAATCAAATGGAGCCGGCACGGGACCGAGAATCTCAATGCCATCTTTGGCCAGCGATTGATTCAAATCCGAGCGGAAGTCTTTTCCCGCGTCAGCAGACATTGAGCTCCCGCTATGCACTGTAGCCTCCATCTTTCCTCCCAACGAGTCGTTTTAATTGGAACTTTTTCATATTACCCAAAAATTCAAGCATTTGCAAAAATAATAATGCTTATATTCTTTATAAGTGAAATTTATACTGGTGCCGCCTGAAAACGTAACCGCCATACCCAATCTGGTGTCAGATTGAGAAATAAAAAAAATGTTGCTGGATCGTATACAATATGCAAGATGAGTTGTAGAGAAATTCCATCCATTCCGCAAGCGGCGAGATGCCTAAAAAATGCCGTGCGCGCAAGCCGCGGCTTCGCATTACTCTGCCTGATTTCATTTCTGGCCATCCCCTCCGCGCAGGCTCAGCAGCGCAAAGTCTACGAGGGAGTAATCAGCGTAAAAAAGAAGACTATTGGAACGGTCATTCTTGTCGACACCACAGGAGGGACCGTCAGCGGTTGGATGCGCATGGAGAAATTCGTGAAAATCGACGGCGGCTCGGTAATGGACGGTGCGGTCGAATTTCAGGCAGGCGGGAATCAATATAGGATTGACGAGCGTCGAGGACGAATTATCTATAGCGGGCCGGATGGCGAGGGCAATCGCTTTCTTGAACCCATGAAGCCGCTCGCAGGCAAGTTACAGGAAGTGGGCGAATCGGAAAAACCCGGTGGAAGCCCTGTTGTGAAATTGGAACTTCGCGGCAGGAATTGGAATTTAGAAGTGGGACGACCGGCGCTTTGGAAAAACGAGAGCGCGCCATTTGAAAACTTCACTCGCGTGGAAGACATGCTCGGCAAAGACATCACGGTGTGGATCGGAGAGACTTCACCGCTGCGGGGAAGAATGGTGGTTATCGAAGAACCGAGCGGGATGGATATCCCCTTAAAACCGACGAAAGAGTCAAAGAAAGACGAGAAAGAAAAGAAAACTTGAGATGGATAGTGTCCGGCAGGATTCCAGGTCGCACCTCAACAGTCCAATATTCGATATTTCAATTATCCTCAGTAGGGTACAATCGGCTTCGGAGGGATGTTTGCCAAAGAAATACGAATCTGTAATGTCCAGAAACCTGAAAAACTCAGAAAATATTTATTTTCGGAAGCAAACATGATTGCGCATCTGCGCGGCAAGCTGATATCAAAAAATCCCAACAAGGTAATTATTGAGGCGGCCGGGGTGGGTTACGAAGTGACCATACCGGTTTCGACGTTTTATGAATTGACCGCGCAGGGGACGGAAGTTGGGCTGCATATCTACACGCACGTGAGAGAGGACAGCCTGGCGCTGTTCGGGTTCCGAACGGAGCGCGAGAAAATATTATTCGAACGGCTGATTAGCGTTTCTGGCATCGGGCCGAAGCTGGCGATCACCATCCTGTCCGGCCTGGAGATGGAAGAACTGATCGCGGCGATTCGAAAAGGCGATGTCACAAAGCTGACGCACATTCCAGGAGTAGGCCGCAAGACAGCAGAAAGATTGATCGTTGAGTTAAAGGAAAAACTCTCGCGACTGGCTATGGCGGAAGCGGATGCGGAACCCATCGCGGTGATGCCTGCGGCGAGCGGCATAGAAGGGGATGTGATTTCGGCGCTGGTGAATCTGGGGTATGCAGAACCAGCAGCGTCAAGAGCCGTGCGGGAAGCCCGGCCTGAAAGTCCGAATGGAGATTTTGAACAATTGCTGAAATCATCCCTGCGACTGCTGGCCAGAAAGTTTTTCAATTAAGGCAGAGAGTTTGAAAAAGACGAACCTTTCCTAAACCATGACATCGAATGAAGACAGAGAACGAATTGTTTCCGGGGGCATGCTGCCCGACGAGCAAACGCTGGAATACAGCCTGCGGCCCAAGTTCTTGCAGGAATTCATTGGGCAACAGAAGGTCAAGGACAATCTGGCCATCGCCATCCAGGCCGCAAGAGGGCGAGAAGAACCGCTGGATCATGTGCTGCTCTACGGGCCGCCGGGACTGGGGAAAACGACGCTGGCGACGATCATCGCCAACGAACTGAACGTGGCATTCCAGGGCACCTCCGGGCCAGTCGTTGATGACAAGAAAGACATGGCCGCGATCCTGAGCAACGTCGAGAAGCACCAGGTGCTGTTTATTGATGAAATCCACCGCTTGAATAGCCAGCTTGAAGAACTGCTGTACCCGGCGCTGGAAGATTTCCATATCGATTACATGGTGGGACAAGGGCCAGCAGCGCGGACATTGAAGCTGAATATTCCGCCGTTTACGCTGGTGGGAGCTACGACCAGGGCAGGCCTTATTAGCGCGCCGCTACGCGGGCGCTTTGGGATTGTGCTGAGGCTGGATTTTTATACTCCACCAGACCTGGAAATCATCATCCGCCGTTCCGCAGGCATCCTGAATATTCGCATCGAAACGGAAGGTACCGCAGAGATCGCACGACGGAGCCGGGGGACACCACGGATCGCCAACCGATTGCTGAAACGGGTCCGCGACTTCGCCGAAGTCAAGGCGGATGGAGCGGTGACCGGGCAGGTGGCCAGGGCGGCGCTGGAAATGCTGGAAGTGGACAACTATGGCTTCGACGAAGTGGACCGCAAGTTGCTGCTGACCATCATCGAGAAATACGGCGGAGGGCCTGTGGGAGTGAACACGCTGGCGGCATCGTTGAGCGAAGAAACCGAAGCCATTGAAGAAATTTACGAACCCTACCTGATCCAGATTGGTTTTCTGCATCGCACGCCACGGGGCCGCATGGCCACGCCGCTGGCATATGAACACTTTGGCATTGGGCTCCCCAAAGGCCACGGAACGCTGTTTTAGGCCCATGCCTGTGGTTTACTTATCCCTCGGGTCAAACGTCGGCGACCGGATGGAGAACTTGCGCGATGCGTGCCGTAAGCTCAACCAAAAAGAGATACGAATCCGCAAAGCGTCTTCCGTTTATGAGACCGAACCTGTGGGATTTCTGGAGCAGGCCTGGTTTTTGAATTGCGCGGTGGAGGCGGAAACCAGCCTCGACCCGCTTGCGCTGCTCCGCGAAATTAAGGAAATAGAAAAGAATTTGGGCCGCCAAAGAGAGCTGCCGAAGGGTCCCCGCACGCTGGATATAGATATTCTTCTGTACGATGATCTGCTGCTGACGAGTAGGGAGATCACACTTCCCCACCCCGAGATGACGAGCAGGCGATTCGTGCTGGAACCATTGGCTGAGATCGCGCCGGACTTGGTTGCGCCGGGGACAGCGAAGACGATAAGGGAAGCGTTAGCGGAGTTGAAGGATCCATCCGAGGTTCGGAAGATTGAGGGTTCTTTGCTAGATGATTAGGAGATTCTGCACTAAACGACAAGCCTCGTAATTTGCTCGAAAAAAAGCCACGGCAAAATGAATATTCACCGTGGCGAGGATATTCAAGGGAAACGTCTAACTAGTAATTTTCTGTGGCGGTTTCAGGGTGACTAAGGTGATGAAAGCAACGACGAGCAAAACCGCCAGGATATCGAAGGCGCGTGTGTAGCTGCCGAGTTGGTCATAGAGGCGGCCCGCGAGGATCGGCCCTAAACTGCCCGCCACACCCCAAGATAGAAACACCAAACCATAATTGGCTCCGACATTTTTCGACCCGAAGAAATCCGCGGTGGTGGAGGCAAATACGGAAAGCAGCGTGCCGTAGCAATAGTAGACAACAAACAGCAAAGGCCAGAGCATCAGCAGGGTATCAATTCTGCCGAGCAGGGGCAACGATATGGCGGAGAGCATGATCATCATGGACAGAGTCTTGATGCGACCGATGTGGTCGGAAAGCCAGCCGGAGAGGATGCGTCCTAAAGCGCTGCCAATGGCGCCGACGATAACAGCAGTGCCAGCGATGGCGGCCGTGGTGCCGGGAATGGCTGACATGGCGTAAGGGACCAACTGGCTGATGACCATGAGGCCGGCGCTGGCTCCCAGGGCATAACTGATCCACAGGCGCCAAAAGTGCGGAGTTTTGATAATTTCCGAGGGAGCGAAGTCCAGGCCACTCGACTTGGCGGGTGAGCTGGCGGCAGGCGTCCAACCCTCGGGTTTCCAGCCGGCGGGTGGATTCTTGAGCAATTGGGCGCCGATCATGGTAGCCACAAAATAACCAATGCCCAGCCATTGCATAACATTTTGCCAGCCGGCGGAAGCAATCCAGCCAGGGGCGAATTGACCCAGGATAGCGGAACCGGCTCCGAAGGCGCCGACGCTGATGCCGACCACCAATCCGCGGCGGTCCGGGAACCACTTGGAAACAACGGCGATGGGCGTTACGTAGCCAAGACCCGCGCCCACGCCGACGACAAGTCCAAAGGCCCAATAAAGGCCCTGCAAGCTGGAGACTTGGCTGGTCAGCAGAAACCCAAGGCTGTACAGGATGCTGCCGGTCATCGAGACGACATAGGGACCCTTTTTGTCCTGAATGCGGCCGCCGATCAGGAAGGAAACAGCGAAAACACCGATGGCGATCGCGAAGACCAGAGAAGTCTGCTGGGCGGTGAGGGTGAGATCGCTCCGCAAGGCGGGAACAAAAAGGCTCCAGCCGTAAATTGCTCCCAGTGAAAGGTTCATCAGAACGCCGCCGAGCACTATCAGCCAACGATTCGTTGTCGTCATGAATAATCTCCGTTATAGAATTTCCGAGCTTTGCAAATGCCTTCTAAATTGAACCAGCTTGCATTGGTCCGAGCAACCTAGCCCGGATGCATACCCACAAATATGCGACACTGTACCATTGTGCAGGGGCGGGGGCAAGCGAGAACTTACGATTCCTGTAAATTCCGGTCAATATTTTGGCGTAAGAGATCAGGCCGTCCCAGCTTCTGGGCATAGCAATCCGCCCCAATCACGTTGTATTTGCTAGACTCAAATTGGATAAAGGAGCATAAACACTGTGCGTCGTCAAGGTCCCAGCAAACGCGATTATTTCCCACGGAGCTCCGCACGAGGGGGGCGCACGATTGTAGGCAGGCTGTCCGCCCATCGAGACGGCTATGGGTTCGTGATTCCAGATAAGCCCCTGCCGGATGTGAAGGGGGACATCTTTATTGGATCTGCGGCAATGGGCAGCGCCATGCACGGGGACCGCGTGCAGGTGAGCGACATCCGCGTGAGAAACGATGGCCGGGCCGAAGGGCGAATCCAGAAGGTATTGGATCGAGCCCATGAAACGGTTGTTGGGGAATTCCATTCGAGCGCAGACTTTGATTACGTGGTCGCCTACGACGAGCGCATTTCGCACCGCATACTCATAACAGAGCAAGAGGAGGAGCGGCGCGGGAAATCCGCCCGCCGACGCGCCCGTCAGCAGAGCGCAGGCCAGCGAAGGGAGTTGGACGGAAAGGTTGTGAACGTCGAGATGATCCGTTTCCCAACCACGACGCAGCGGGCGACGGGAAGAATCATTGAGGTATTGGGCGATCCCGACGACTTCCGCGTGGATGTGGAAGTGGTCATCCGCAAGAACCACTTGCCGCACGTCTTCCCAGCGAATGCGCTGGCGGAAGCTCAGCAGAAACCAGTGTCGGTGGGGACAAAAGAAATTCACGGACGGCGAGATTTCCGAAACCTGCCGATTGTAACTATCGACGGAGAGACCGCCAAAGACTTTGACGATGCGGTGGCCGTTTTCCCAATGGCAAACGGAAATTTCCAGCTTCAGGTACACATCGCCGATGTCGCGCATTACGTGCAGCCCGGAAGCGCCATTGATCGCGAAGCCCGGCTGCGCGGCACTTCCGTTTATTTTCCCGACCGCGCAATACCGATGCTGCCGCCAGAATTATCCAGCGGCATTTGCTCTTTGAAACCGCGCGAGGACCGCTTAGTTCTCTCCGTATTGATGGAGATCGACCATAGGGGAGAACTCTTACATGCCGAGTTTTGCGAAGGCGTCATACGAAGCACGGAGAGGATGACTTATACGGCCGTCAACGCCGTGCTCGAAAACGATGCCGAAGCGCGCGGGCAATATGCGGGACTCGCAACGGAGTTCGAGCGCATGAGAGACCTGGCGCTGATTATGAACAAGAAACGGCAGCGGCTGGGGTCGATTGATTTTGACCTGCCGGAGGCGGTCATCGAATTCGACGAATTCGGAGCGATGAAAGCCATTGTCCGCTCGGAGCGCAACATCGCTCACCGCCTGATCGAAGAGTTCATGCTGGCGGCGAACGAAGCGGTGGCATCGTATCTGGAAGGGCTGGGAGTCGCCAGCCTGTATCGCATCCACGAGATACCGGACCCGGCGAAGGTAATGGAATTCGAGGAACTCGCCGCCGCGTTCGGCTATAGCTTAGGATTGGGGCCGCTACCGGTGAAACGGTTTGCTACGGACCGCACGAAACAGGGGAAGCGGACAAAGGCATTGGAATTGCCAGCAGGCGAGATTCCCGTTACCGCACGCCACTACCAGAAGTTGACGGAAAAAATCGCCGGGAAACCGGAAGAGCGGATCGTTTCCTACCTGATGCTGCGGTCGCTGAGACAAGCGATCTATAGCGAAGCGAACGAGGGGCATTTCGCGCTGGCGATGCCTTGCTATACGCATTTCACCTCGCCCATTCGCCGTTATCCGGATTTGATCGTGCATCGAATTTTGAGAGCGACGATGGAAGCCGTGCGGAATTCACAGCCGAACGCGGAGATTGTTTTACGATTTAATGATAACGGAAAGCAACGCACAGGCAGTGCTTCGCTTGCTGACCCCATCAGTTCAACAGAACTGAGAGAGATCGCTTCAGAATCATCCGAGGCGGAGCGGCGAGCCGCGAGCACGGAGCGGGAGTTGATGGAGTGGAAAAAATCCCGCTTCATGCGAGATAAGCTGGGAGACGAGTTCGACGCATTGGTGATCGGCACGAATAAAGCGGGATTCTTCGTGGAGCTGGAAGAGTTGTTCATCGAGGGCTTCGTGCCCATCGAGACCATGACGGACCAGATGTATCGGTATCGCGAACTGGATAAACAGTGGGTGGGTGAAAAAAACCGCCGCCGTTTTGGGCTGGGCGACCGCATACGAGCACGTCTGGATCGAGTGGGCAGGCCCGGAGAGCGAATGACTTTCTCCGTGTGCGATTAAAGCAGGTTGAAAACATATCCCCGGTCGCAAATTTCATTTCGCTACATACTCTTGAACAGGAATCGACAAGGTGGTAGGATTCGCTCAAGCGGGGTACCATCCAGACGGGAGAAAGGCATATTTATGTCCAGTAGATTTTCTACAGGGAAACCGATAGTTGTGGCTTTGATGGTCTTGTGGTCTGGGATTGCGGCACAGGCTTGGCAATTGGGTGCGCGAGAAACGAAAGAATGGGTCGACCGGCTGGAAAATCCCGAGCGCATTGCCGGGCTGAAGATCGGCGAGGTCATCCAACGCTTGGGCTTGAAGCCTGGAATGATCGTGGCCGACATTGGCGCAGGCACAGGCGTTTTCTCGCGGTCCTTTGCGAAAGCGGTGGCGCCGGGCGGGAAAGTTTACGCAACGGAAGTAGACCAGGGGTTGGTGGATTTTATCGGGCAGAAGGCCAAGCAAGTAGGGATCGGCAATCTGCAAGCGATCCTAGGCAAGTTCGAAGACCCGTTGCTGCCGTCGAGAGATGTTGATCTGGCGTTTTTCCATGACGTGATGCATCACATCGAGCACCGCGAAGCCTATTTGAAAACGCTCATCTCCTATTTGAAACCGACCGGGCGGATCGCGCTGATTGAATTTGAGCCGGCGAGCCAGCAGCACCCGCACCAGGAGCCAGGACAGGCCCAGGGACAACAGGAAGGACATATGCAGGTCAGCAAAGAAAGCGTGACGCATTGGCTGGCAGGACTAGGATTCCGTCCGGCAGCAGAGCCCGATCTATTCAAGGGCAACAAGTGGTTTGTCATTTTCGAGCGAGGCACAGCGCCCGCAGACGAAGATATTCCGGAAATCAGCCACCACTAGTTTTAGAGAGCATTAAAAAAACTTTCTGGAATATGAAGGGTTGGGTTTGTGCCTGGTGTAGGCAAGTTGAGAATCTAAATCATCAAACGATAAAACGAGGAGGGGGAATGAAGAAAAAAGAGTCGATGTGGGGGAAGTTTTTTTTACAGATTGCCCTAATGGCAGGCATGGCTGGCCTAGCGATAGCGCAGCAGGCACAGGATTTGGTGATTGTGAACGCCAAGATTATTCCCATGAGCGATTCGGGCTTCAACACCAACACGGGCACAGTGGCGGAAGCGATGGCCATCCGGGCCGGAAGGATCGTGGCGATTGGCAGCGCGGCGCAGGTGCGGGCAGCAGCGCCAGCGAACGCGAAGGTGCTGGACCTCAAAGGGAAAATGGTCCTGCCGGGTTTCATCATTACCCACGAGCACCCGAGCGACTGGGATTTGACAAACCCGTATCTGGTCAAGAAAGTGATTCCAGAGGAAATCGCTATCCATGTTTTTACTGAAGGAACTCCAGAGGAGCAACTTCAGCAGATGGAGCAAGGCATAAAAGCTGCGGCGCAGCGAGCTCGTCCCGGCCAGTGGATTCGCGCCGTTTTATCCTTTGGGAAAAATTATGAATACTATCACACGGTCCGCGGATGGTTTAGCGCGGGTCATGGACATCCTTTTATACCCGAGCCTCGCATCCAAAAGGCCCATCTGGATGAGCTTGCGCCGAACAATCCGTTGACAGTCCGGGCCGCCTTCACAGGGCAGTCCTACAACACCAAAGCCATCGAGGCGATCAAAGCCGCCGAATTTCCTGGCAAGGCGGCAATATCCATCAACGATAAGGGAATCGGCGCGGGCGTCGGCGGATATCGGACTTTCGAACCAGAATTGCTGTTCCGCAATCGCGTGGATTTACTCATTGAACTGGAAAAACTAGGTCTGCCGTGGTGGGCCGGATATGGCACGACGACATGGAACACCTCCGTTTACTCGCCGAATTTCCTGACGACATACCATGAGATGGATCGTCGCGGGGAGATGGCCATACGCCTATCCTGGAACTGGGGATGGGAATTTGATTACAAAAATCCTTATGTCGTTGCGGACATGGTGGGCCGAACGGGAAGAGGCTCGGACTACATGTGGTTCGGCGGATTGGGTGAGGCGTTTGGCATCGGCAATGAGTGCTCTACGATCCAAGCGATCACGGATGAAGGAAAATCCCGAAGGCAATCCTGTTCGACGGTGCCGGGCACGCCGCTTTACGATTCCATTTACGAAGTGGTCAAGGCCGGTGGCCGGTTGACGGGTTACCACGTTGGCGGAGACATGGAACTCGATAACGTGCTGGAGTTGATTGAGAAAGCCAGCCGGGACGGAGGCTTAACCGAGGAGCAGATTCGATCGAAGCGGCATGGAACGGATCATGGCTATGGGCAACCGCGCCCCGATCAGGCAGCGCGCATTTCCCGGTTGGGGATGGCACAGGGAGTGACCAACATTACTATTTTCGAGCGGCCGCCCTATATGTTCCAGAATTTCGGGGAGGCGATGGTGAATCTGATCGCGCCGCGAAAAACGCTGGTCGACGCCAAAGTGTACAATTCGTTTGAGACGGACCGCCCATTGGCTACAACCGAGTGGAATCTCTTCGACATTCTCGCCCTGGGTATTACGAGAAAGTCCTGGGACGGCAAACCTTACGCCGTCAATCAGGCCATTGACCGCATAACGGCGCTCAAAACCGCCACCAACTGGAGCGCCTATTACTTAAACAAGGATAATGATGTGGGATCGTTACAGGTGGGCAAGTTTGGCGACTTCATCGTCATCGACAAGGATTACATGGCCATATCGAACGATCAGGTGGGGGACGTAAATATCCTGATGACCGTGGTGGGCGGCAAGGTGGTCCACTTGGTTCCTTCGCTGGCTCGTGACTTGGGTCTGCAACCAGCAGGGCCGCAAGTGGAGATGAACAGCCCCACTGTGCAGCTCATTAAGTAGGAAGTGACCGACCTTGAAACGTCACACTCGGCAGTAAGTCAGCAGGTTCTTGCTTGGCCGCGTAAGCATCTGACCGGCACATTTGGGGAAGCGAAGAAGTACCGGGGGGGTCTTAAAAAGACAGAGGAGGCATGGGTATGAAATCGAAAGCATTGTGTTTTCTTTCGTTGGTTATTGGAGCATGCATTTTATTCGTCGAGGCGGCCCAGTCCCAACAGACCGCCCCAGACATGATCGTGTTTAACGGGAAGATCGTAACCATGGACGACAAGGGTTTCACGACGAACGTGGGCAAGGTAGCGGAAGCAATGGCCATCAAGGATGGCAAAATCACGGCGGTGGGAAGCACTGCCCAGGTCCGCGCACAGGCCGGCCCTGCCACCAAGATGATCGACGTGAAAGGGCGAACCGTGTTGCCGGGGATGATGGGGAATCATGAACATCCCTACGACTGGGCGCCCACCAATCCCTATATCATCAAGAAAGTCCTAAACGATGACAATGTGGTCACCCGATATGTGAAAGGAACTCCGAAAGAACAGGCGGAGGCGTTTCCTGGCGTGATTCGTGAGATGCTGACCAAAGCGAAGCCCGGGCAATGGCTCTATGTCGTTCTTTCTCTCGGTGATCGGTACGAGTATGGACTCGACAGATCGTTTGGGAATGCATTGCAGCTTATTCCGGAAGCGCTGATGGACCAGCTAACGCCCAACAATCCTTTGCTCTTGCGGAATGTCTTCACAGGGACCAAGTACAATATGCTTGGTTATGAGGCAGCCAAGAAGATTTTCCCTCAGCCGGACATGTTCGCTGACCGGGAAGGAAAGCCCTTCCCTCCCGGATCCCGAGAAATGAATAATGCGCTGCGCTGGTTTTTCCATGAAGTAACCATGAAGGACCGCTACAAGGAGTTGAAAGAGATTCATCGTCTGGAAGTGAGCTGGTGGTCCGGGTACGGATTTACCTCGTTCGGGTCACAAGCCTACACGCCCTCCAATATCCGCGTGTATTCCGAACTGGCCAGAGAAGGACGATTGGCGATGCGCAACATGTGGGGCTGGAACTGGAGAGAGACTGAACTTTTCGGCGATCCCTACGTGAGAAATATAGCCGTCTATTTGGAAGGCACGGGCAACGATTTTCACTGGTATGGGGGTAGCCGCGGGGCGCTGGGCAATGGTTCTAATTGCACTACGGCAACGCCGCGCAGGGAAGGAGTTCAGCAGGGACAGTGCAATTATCAGCCAGGCACGGTTCACTACCAGACACTGTACAACTTCATCAAAGACGGCGGCCGTTTTTCCATTACTCATACCGGGGGTGACAAGGATATTGGGTATCTCCTGGACATAATAGAAAAAGCAAGCGCGGACGCAGGCATGACAGCAGACGATATCCGGGCAAAACGACACACCTTTGACCACCTGACTTTAGCCCCGAGACCGGACCAGTTGGACCGGATCAAAAGGCTGGGGATGGTTCCTGGCGGAGCGCCCTTCTACTTTTTCGAGGCTTCTCCCCGCATTTTGGCAGACTATGGCGAAGAAGCGGTGCAGTGGTCCATGCCCAAGAAATCGCTGGTGGACGCAGGGCTTCCCAGTGGTTTTGAAATTGACCGGCCGTTGGGTTCGACAGAGCTGAGCGTCTTCTGGACGCTGGCCCGAATGATTGACCGGAAAGCTCCGCAAGACGGGAAAGTTTATGCGCCCAACCAAAGGGTTCCTCGCGAACTGGCGCTGAAAACCGCCACTGTCTGGAATGCTTACTACATCATGAAAGAGAACCAACTAGGTTCACTGGAACCTGGAAAGTTCGCGGATTTCATTGTGCTCGACCGGGATTACTTCACGATACCGGAAACGGAGATCGAGAATCTTCATGTCTTAATGACGGTAGTCGGTGGAAAACCTGTGCATCTGGTTCCTTCCGTGGCCCGCGAAAATGGAATGCAACCAGTGGGCGCACAGGTGGAATTGGGCGGCCCGGCTGCGCAATGGTGACAACGCTCGCAGTACACTCCGGCAACTTTGCAAAGAGTTGACGAGTAGAAGAATTCGGCTCGTCGCTGCCTCGCGGTTTGAGACAGTGACGGGCTATTTTTTTGCTCTTGAAACAAAATCCCGGTTTTTACGGCACAATAGTTAAATCTTGGATTGCAGATTTGCTTTGAAGGAAGTCCTTATCAATGCAGGATAAGTTGAACTTAGAAGAGCTACGAGCATCGCGCCTGAAATCGGCGCGGCGGATTGTGATCAAGCTCGGCACCAATACCGTGACGGGCGACGATGGCGTAGTGTGCACGGAACGAGTAGGCCCCATTGTGCAATCGGTGGCGGGCCTGATGCGATCCGGAAAGCAAGTGGCACTGGTGTCTTCCGGCGCCGTGGGACTTGGAAGAGCATGGCTCGGACTGCACCGCTCGCGTTTGCGCGATGTGGTCACCAAGCAGGCCTGTGCAGCGGTTGGGCAAAGCCTGTTGATGGATGCCTACAAGATGCTGTTCGCCGATTGCGGCATGAAAATCGGGCAGGTGCTTTTGACGGAAGAAGACTTCACCGCGTGGCATCGCTACTCGAATCTCCGGCATACGATAGATCAGTTGTTGCAGTTCGGCGTGGTGCCGATCATCAATGAAAACGACACGGTGTCAACCGCAGAGATTGCCGTGGTGGGCAAGAGTTCCCGCAATGCCGTTTTCAGTGACAACGACCGCCTAGCAGCATTGGTGATGAGCGGCCTGGAGGCTGATGCGCTGATTCTGCTCACGAACGTGGACGGATTGTATGCAAAACTTCCGGCCAGATCGCAAGCAGGCAATGGAAAGGGAGAGCCTGCGGTGATCCCGCTAGTGGCGGAAATCACGCCGGAACTGAAAGCACTTGCCTCGGGGCCTACTGGCGGCGGGCGCGGCGGCATGGTCACGAAAATTGAAGCTGCAGAGATTGCCATGCTCTGCGGCGGGACGGCGGTAATCGCCAATGGACAAACACCCGGCGTCATCGACCGCATCATCGCAGGAGAGAAAATCGGCACGACGTTTCTACCGTCGAAACGAATGAAGGGAAAGTACCGCTGGATAGTTTTCGCAGCCGGGGTGCAGGGGCGAATTGCCGTGGACGCTGGCGCTCAAGAAGCCCTCACCAAGGGAAAGGCCAGCCTTTTGGCATCCGGGATTGCGCGCATCGCAGGACATTTTGCAACCGGGGATGTCGTGGGAATCGTGGATCGCAAAGGACAGGAATTTGCCCGGGGGATTGCGCATTGCGACAGCAGCGAAGCAGCGGCAACAGGTCGTGGGTCCGCCAAGCCTCGCATCGTGGTGCGGCGTGATAACATTGTGATATTGCGGAATTAACGAAGATGACCCAAATAACGGCTGAAAAAACGAGCGTAGCGGAGATCGGCCGCCGAGCCAGAGCGGCATCGCTAGAGATGTCGAAGCTGTCGCATGATGTGCGCAACGATGCTCTGCTTGCAATCGCGCACGCCCTTGAAGCAGCCAGCGAGAAAATACTCGGCGCGAATCAAAAAGACTGCCGCGCAGCGGAGCCGCTGGTCGCCACAGGGAAACTCTCCTCTGCGATGTTCGCCCGGCTCAAAGTGGATGAAAAAGGCATCCGCGAGTTGGCAATGCGAGTCCGGGATGTAGTGCGATTGCCAGACCCGCTGGGCCGCCGATTGGCCGTCACTGAATTGGATGAGGGTTTAACGCTTTACAAAGAGACATGCCCGCTGGGAGTCATCGGCATCGTGTTTGAAGCGCGTCCGGACGTGGTGCCGCAGGTTGCCTCGCTGACGTTGAAATCGGGCAATGCGGTCATCCTCAAAGGAGGATCGGAAGCTGCCTTTACCAACGAAGCCCTGGTTACTGTATGGCGCGAAGCATTGAGGAATTTCCATGCTGTTCCTGAGGATTCCATCCAGTTGCTGCACACGCGCGCGGACGTGATGGAACTTCTTACGCTCTCTCACGATGTAGACCTGATCGTGCCCCGCGGATCGAAGGAACTAGTTGAGCATGTGATGCAGAACAGCCGCATCCCTGTGCTCGGGCACGGTGAGGGAATCTGCCATGTCTATGTGGACAGGGCGGCGGATATGGAGAAGGCCGTGAGGGTCACGCTCGACTCGAAAGTTCAAAACCCCTCCGTATGCAATGCCGCGGAAACTCTGCTGGTGGACGAAAAAATCGCCGGTGAATTCCTGCCGAAGGTCGCGCACGAATTGCAGGAAGCAAATGTTCAGATTCGAGGATGCGCCAAGAGTTTGGCAATCTTGGGAAGATCCATTGCTGTCCCTGCACAGGAGCAGGACTGGTCTACCGAATATTGCGACCTGATCCTATCTGTCAAGGTTGTGAGAGACGCGGAGGAAGCCATCGCGCATGTAAACCGCTTTGGGTCGCGCCATACGGATACGATTGTCACGGAAGACATGGGTACCGCTAAAAAATTTCTCGACGAAGTGGATTCGGCTGGGGTCTTCGTGAATGCTTCCACGCGGTTTTCAGACGGTTTTCGTTACGGGCTGGGAGCGGAGATCGGCATCAGCAACGGCAAATTGCATGCCCGCGGACCTGTTGGGCTGGAAGGCTTAACAACGTACAAATACAAACTGATCGGCAATGGTCACATCGTGGGCGAGTATAGCAGCGGCGCGAAACATTTCAAGCACAGACAACTGCCTATTTCCTGAAAACTCTTTTTATCAATCCTTGCGAGTCATCTGATCGACCTGCTGCAAATCAGCCGGGGTCAGTAACCAGTCTGCTGCTTTGAAGTTCTCCTCCACCTGCTCGGGCCGGGTGGCGCCCGCAATGACGCTGGTGACGATTGGTTTTGCAGCCAGCCAACTGAAGGCAAGCTCAGTCAAAGTTCGATTCTGCTCTGCACAGAATTTCTCCAACGACTCAACAATTCGCCAGTTCGCGCCCGTGAGCACGCGATCCGCAAGTGGCTTGGAGTTGGTTAAACGCGCGCCTTCCGGCATCACATTCCGTTTGTATTTTCCTGTCAGCAAACCGCACGCAAGCGGGAAATAGGGCAACAGCCTGAGTCCGTACGATTGCATGGCAGGAAGAAGTTCCCGCTCGATGTCGCGGGCGAGAAGGCTGTATTCATCCTGGCAGCAGATGAACGCGTTTAACCCAAGCAGGCGGGAAGTCCATTGGGCTTCCACCACCTGCCACGCAGGCAAATTCGAGCAGCCGATATAGCGAATTTTGCCCGCACGGATCAAGTCGTCTAGTGCGCGAAGCGTTTCCTCAATTGGTGTGTGCGGGTCAGGACAGTGCAGTTGATAAAGGTCGATGTAGTCTGTGTTCAATCGGCGAAGGCTGGATTCGACAGAAGACAGAATGTACTGCCGGGAAGCGCCTTTGAGGGTGCCCGCATCGTCCATCGGCATACTGAACTTGGTGGCCAGCACGATGTCCTTGCGACGTTGGCCCAGAGCCTGGCCAAGAATAGTTTCAGAGGCACCGCTGCCGCCATAAACATCCGCCGTGTCGAACAAGGTGATGCCCAGGTCCAGAGCCTTGTGAATCACCTTGCGGGAAGTTTCCGCGTCCGTGCGCCTACCGAAATTGTTGCATCCAAGTCCAACGAGGGAGACCTGCAAACCGGAATTTCCTAAAGTGCGATGCTGCATAAATATTCTCGGTTCCTTCGGTTGTCTCGGTTCCTGTTCGGTTCCGACCCCCTCTCCGTTGTATACTGGAAGCTGCACGGAATCTCAAGCGCAAAATCCCCCATTCGAACCGGCGCCGAATGCAAGAGAGGCAAGGATGTCTGTCACAAAAGCACAACCGCACATCGCAGACGAGCAGCGGGCGGGAAACAAATCGATCCGGAATATCGCAATCATCGCGCACGTCGATCACGGCAAAACGACGCTGGTGGACGCCATGCTGCGGCAGAGCGGCATTTTCCGGGCGAACGAGGTGGTGGCCGAACGGGTGATGGACTCCAATGAACTGGAGCGCGAGCGCGGCATCACTATTCTGGCCAAGACGACGGGCGTTCGCTACGGCGGCATCAAGATCAATATCGTCGATACACCGGGTCACAGCGATTTTGGCGGAGAGGTGGAGCGGGCGCTGAAGATCGTGGATGGCGTGATGCTGCTGGTGGACGCCAGCGAAGGTCCGCTGCCGCAAACCCGTTACGTGCTCTCGAAAGCGCTGGAGGCGAAGCTGCCGCCGATTGTCGTCATCAACAAGATCGACCGGCAGGACGCGCGCATCCCGGAAGTGCTCGACGAGATTTACGACCTGTTTATTGACTTGGACGCATCAGAAGACCAGTTGGATTTTCCGGTGATTTACACCAATGCCCGCGCTGGCGTGGCGCACAATACGCTGGACGACGGATCGACGACTTTGCAGCCCCTGTTTGAAGCCATTCTGAGCAACATCCCGTGTCCCGCAGGAGATCCGGAGGGGATACTGCAAATTCTGGTCGCTAACCTGGACTACAGTGATTATCTGGGGCGATTGGCCATCGGGCGCACCTTTCAAGGAACGCTCAAGGTGGGTGACATGGCGGGTATCCTGAAGCCGGACGGCTCCTTGCAGCCGACGAAGATTACGAAGCTCTATTCCTTTGAAGGACTGGAGCGCATCGAAGAGAAGGTGGCTCGACCCGGCGATATTGTCGCTGTAGCAGGCATTGAAGGCATCACCATCGGCGACACGATCACGCATCCGGAAACACCCAGCCCGCTGCCGCGCATTCATATCGATGAACCGACCATAGCGATGACTTTCACGGTGAACACGTCGCCGTTCGCGGGCCGCGAGGGAACCTACGTTACTTCCCGAAACCTTCGCGAACGCCTGGACAAGGAACTGCTCACCAACGTTTCCATCAAAGTGGAGGAGGCGGGTGGGCCGGATGCGTTCAAAGTGATGGGGCGGGGCGAACTGCAACTTGCCATTCTGATTGAAATGATGCGGCGCGAAAGTTACGAGCTGGCCGTAGGAAAGCCGGAAATCCTGACCAAGAAAATAGACGGCAAGCTGTGCGAGCCGCTGGAACTGCTGGAGATTGACTGCCCGGACAGCTACTTGGGCGTGGTGATGGAGAAGCTGGGAACGCGCAAAGGAAAAGTGGCCAAAATGGTCAATCACGGATCGGGACGGGTGCGCCTGGATTTTGAAATCCCTTCGCGCGGCCTGATCGGATTGCGAAGCGAAATATTGACCGACACACGCGGCACAGCGATCATCAACTCGCTGTTTAAGGGATACATCGAGTGGCAGGGAGATATTCCAACGCGGCCAACGGGGTCATTGGTGTCCGACCGGAACGGCAAAGCATCCAGCTATGCCCTGTTCAATTTGCAGGAGCGCGGGGAAATGTTTATCGCGCCGGGCACGGAGGTTTACCAGGGCATGATCGTCGGCGAGAACGCGAGGGACAAGGACCTGGACGTGAACATCGTCAAGGAAAAGAAATTAACGAATATGCGCGCGTCCACGTCGGACGAGGCTATACGGCTGGTGCCGCCCAGGCTCCTGAGCCTGGAACAGGCCATCGAATTCATCCGGGATGATGAGCTGGTGGAGGTGACGCCGCAATCGATCCGGCTGCGGAAAAAGATACTCAACGCGACGTTCCGGTGATGCAACCTGCCCACTAATATCCACGCAATACGATGATTCAGCTTTCTTCAGCGGGAAAATTCTTCGGCTCCAAACTTCTGTTTGAAGATTTGAACTGGCTCGTGACGCCGCAAGAGCGCGCCGGCCTTGTCGGCGCAAACGGCACGGGCAAGTCGACGCTGCTGAAAATACTCTGCGGCATGGAGTCGCTCGAAAAAGGGACGCTCTCCAGCGCAAAAGGCATCACCACCGGCTACCTGCCGCAAGACGGACTTTCGCTTGCCGGGCGAACCGTGCTGGAGGAATGCCTGTCCGTCTTCGGAGACCTGCTGAACATGGAGCAGGAGATGGAGACGCTTTCGCACCGCATGGCGGAAGTCGACCACGAGAGCGACGAGTTCCAGCACATTTCCGAGAGATACCACAGCATCGAAACTGAATTCCGGGGCCGGGATGGATATTCGCTGGAAGCGGAAGCCAGCCGCGTGCTGAGCGGGCTTGGATTCAACGCGGAAGATTTGCGAAAGCGGACGGAGGAACTGTCCGGCGGCTGGCAGATGCGCGTGGCGCTGGCGAAGCTTCTGCTCATCAAACCGAATCTGCTGTTGCTGGATGAACCTACAAACCATTTGGATTTGGAAGCGCGGAACTGGCTGGAAGATTATTTGAAAGGATATCCACACGCATTCGTAGTGGTATCGCATGACCGCTATTTTCTGGACGCGACGGTGGGGAAAATCCTGGAGCTATGGAACGGGCGCGGGCAGATTTACACGGGAAACTACGACAAGTATCTCAAGGAAAAGGCTGAGAGAAAGGCGCAGTTGGAAGCCGCACGCCGTAACCAGCAAGAGCGGATCAAGCATCTGGAGACGTTCATCAACCGGTTTCGCTATCAGGCGACAAAAGCCAAACAGGTGCAGAGCCGCATCAAGGAATTAGAAAAGATTGAACGGATCGAATTGCCGCCGGAAGAAAGGACGATTCACTTCACGTTTCCGCAGCCGCCGGCGAGCGGGCGCGCGGTGATGGAGTTTCGCGGAGTGGCGAAAAGTTACGGCGAGAAAAAAGTGTTCGCGAACGTGAATTTCGTCATCAACCGGGGCGACCGCATCGGGCTGGTGGGCATCAACGGCGCGGGGAAATCGACGCTGATTCGTTTGCTCGCGGGAGAGGATGCGCCGACCGCAGGCGATATGCGGCTGGGACACAACGCGGAGACCGATTACTTTGCGCAGGACCAGTACAAGGCATTGGACGCGAATGCGCGAGTTCTGGATGATCTATCGAGCATTGCCCCGCAGACCATGAGCAACCAAACGCAGTTGCGCACGCTGCTGGGCTGTTTTCTTTTTTCGCAGGACGACGTGTTCAAGCCCATCGGCGTATTGTCCGGCGGCGAGCGCAACCGTTACGCGCTGGCGCGAATGCTGCTGCGTCCTAAAAATTTCTTGCTGCTGGATGAGCCGACCAACCATTTGGATATGCGCGCCAAAGATGTATTGCTGGAGGCGTTGCGCGAGTTCAGCGGCACGGTGGTGTTCGTCTCCCACGACCGCTACTTCATTGATCAGCTTGCGACGCGCATTTTCGAGATTGAGGGCGGCGGGCTGCGCGATTACCCCGGCAATTACGAAGATTATCTGTGGCAGAAGTCGAAGGGCGAGACGCTCACGGCAACCGAGAGGTCGAAACAAAATGATAGCGCGGCATTCGAGCAATCGATTTCGGATAACGGCAAGAACAAGGAGCCAGCGGCGCGACCGAAGAAGCTGAATCCGATTCGAATTCGGGAGATGAAGGCGCGGCGGGAAGAACTGGAAGCAGCCATCGCCCGCTGCGAAGAAGAGATTGCCAGCGCGGAGATGGGCCTCGCGGAATATAAAAGCGCAGAGGAAAGCATTCGCCTGACGAAATTGATTGAGAGTCGGCGCGCGGAGTTACCAGTATTGCTGAAGGAATGGGAGCAGGTTTCCGCGACGCTGCAAGAGCAGGACAAGTGGGCGTTGGCGGATTCGTAAGGGGGGATTGGAGAGGGAGCGGGGGGATAATCGTTCTTTGCGGTTTTCCAGAGGCTAACGGAAACGCGATAAACCGCTGCGAGCATGCGGCAAAGCAAGCGCGGTCGGCTCCATCGCGGGGTTAGCTGCCAACGCAGCAGGTTTCGCCGGGCTTCACGAATGGCAGAACTTTCAGGAGTTCCGGCACTAACCGTCTTAGATCGCTAAGACGGTTGCTTCGCGCAGTGAGTACAACAACCGCGATCTGGAAACTCTGCATGTTCTGTTGAAAGGAGAGGTTCCGGTCTGTAGTTAGGAAAACATCGAATTGATCTGCGGCCAGAGTGAGAAGCTGCCCGTTCTCCTTGCCACGCCAACCCATTCGGGCAACGGTACTTACTTCATGACCCACGACATCTTTGCTGAGACGATGATCCACGTACTCGTCGAGCAGTATCCTCACTGGGCCTCAACGAGCATGCGGGTCTTCGCTTCTTCCAGGAAGGCAATGACCTGTTCTCGGGAAACAGTTGGGAAACCCTCCAAGAAGTCCTCGATCGTTTCGCCGGCCTCGAGATACTCAAACAGCGTCTGCACGGGAACGCGAGTTTCGGCAAATACGGGAGATCCCCCCATTACTTCCGGCGAAGATGTAACCAAAAGACTCTTCATGACAAAAGCATACGCCCATGCGCGCCGCTCGGGCAAGGGTGGGATCAAACGATTGCGTTCCAGCCGCAGTGCGGTTTGGAACGACTGGCCATTCCTCGGCGGATGAGGCAATCGCCCGCTGCGAGGAAGAGATTGCCAGCGCGGAGATGGGCCTCGCGGAATATAAAAGCGCAGAGGAAAGCATTCGCCTGACGAAATTGATTAAACGCAGGCGCGCGGAGCTGCCAGGGTTGCTGAAGGAATGGGAGCAGGTTTCCGCGACATTGGAAGAGCAGAATAAGTGGGCGCTGGCGGATGGGTAAAGGGGGGGAATTGTGAGGGGGCGGTGGCTACGTTTTATGTTCTCTTAAGCGGGGAACGTCCCGTCTGACCCATTTTTTCTCCCTGAGGGCTATCCCCTTTTGCCCAGCCTAAAGTCTTCGGTATACTTCGCGGCGGTGTCCGACGCGCACGATCAGAATCACTAGACCATTTATACAGTTAGTGTATAGCATATCCACAATGGCGGAACCAGCCGCGGGCATCCTGTGAGGTG
>Ga0156170_1093_pt1 | contig 28528 bp, 18 predicted proteins | sample RifCSPlowO2_12_FD_107823 | JGI IMG/M metagenome (GOLD analysis project Ga0156170, IMG submission 107823) | Acidobacteria bacterium RIFCSPLOWO2_12_FULL_54_10
GAGACGGAGAGGGAGCGATGGCGAAGGAGAAATTTGACCGCAGCAAGCCGCACGTAAACGTAGGGACGATCGGGCACATCGATCACGGCAAGACGACGTTGACCAGCGCGATCACGAAGGTATTGGCGAAGAACGACCCGAAGGTGGCGTTCCGGTCGTTTGATTCGATAGACAATGCGCCGGAGGAGAAAGAGCGGGGGATCACGATTGCGGTGGCGCACGTGGAGTACTCGACCAAGAACCGGCATTATGCGCACGTGGACTGTCCGGGGCACGCCGATTACATCAAGAACATGATCACGGGTGCGGCGCAGATGGATGGGGCGATCCTGGTGGTGGCGGCGACCGACGGGCCGATGCCGCAGACGCGGGAGCACATCTTGCTGGCGCGGCAGGTAGGGGTGCCGTTCATCGTGGTGTTCATGAACAAGGTGGACGCGGTGGACGATCCGGAGCTGCTGGACCTGGTGGAGTTGGAAGTGCGGGAGTTGCTGAAGAGTTATCAGTTTCCTGGAGACGATATCCCGGTGATCCGAGGGTCGGCGCTGGGAGCGCTGAACGGAGAAGCGAAGTGGGAAGCGCAGATTGAGGAGCTGATGGCGGCGGTGGACAGTTACATTCCGATGCCGAAGCGGGAGATTGAGAAGCCGTTTCTGATGCCGGTGGAGGATATATTTTCGATCTCCGGGCGCGGGACGGTGGTGACGGGGCGCATAGAGCGCGGGAAGGTGAAGGTCAACGAGGAAGTGGAGATCGTAGGGTTCCGGCCGACGACCAAGACGGTGGTGACCGGGGTGGAGATGTTCCGGAAGCTGCTGGACGAAGGGGTGGCGGGAGACAATGTGGGTTTGCTGCTGCGCGGGACGGCGAAAGAAGATGTGGAGCGCGGACAGGTGATTGCGAAGCCGGGGTCGATCACGCCGCACACGAAGTTCCAGGCCGAGGTGTATATTTTGACGAAGGAAGAAGGAGGGCGGCACACGCCGTTTTTCAACGGGTACCGTCCGCAGTTTTACTTTCGGACGACAGACGTGACGGGGGTGTCGACGCTGCCGGAAGGCACGGAGATGGTGATGCCGGGCGACAACGTGAACCTGTACGTGGAACTGATCACGCCGATCGCGATGGAGAAGGGACTGCGCTTCGCGATTCGCGAAGGCGGCCACACCGTCGGCGCCGGCACCATCTCGGAAATTATCGCGTAAAAGCGAGCGAGCGAACCTGTACGGGATGAAGTTACAAGAGTATGATATTCTTAAAGATATGCCTGGACTACATAAATAAATGTCTGGGTTACGGGGTTTAGCAGATGCGCGATATCATAACGTTACAATGCTCCGAATGTAAGAATCGGAACTACTCAACCACCAAAAACAAGAAGAAAACCACTGCACGGTTAGAAATGAAGAAATTTTGCCGAGCTTGCCGGCAGCACAAAGTTCACCGCGAGGTGAAGTAGAGGCCTTTTATTATCCCCTGCTTGTTTCTAACTGGGGGAATAGTTATCTGGCGAGAGCGGCGCTCCGGATTCTCACGAAAAGGGGTGTAGGTTTAACGGCTAGACCGCCGGTCTCCAAAACCGGATGTGGGGGTTCGAATCCCTCCACCCCTGCCAGTATTCTTTTGGAGTGGGATGGAGGCTAAAGAAAAGAGTTGATTGATAGAGTATGAAGGAAGCTAATCCAGAAAGCAGCCGTGAGGTAATCAAAGGCAGTTCCGGCAATGGGTATTTAGCCACCTTAAAGGAATTTCCCAAGGAAGCTAAAAGTTTCCTGAATGATGTCCGCACTGAAACCAGGCGTGTAACTTGGCCCAGCATGAAGCAGATACGGGCAACCACGATTGTGGTTATCGTGACTGTATTCTTTTTCGGGGTTTATTTTGCTGGGTTAGATTGGATTTTCAGCACGGCGGTTGCATGGTTGCTACAACTGGGAGGCTAGCCGCAAAAGAATGAAAGTGATGGCAAAAAATTGGTACATCATCCATACATATTCCGGTTTTGAGCGGAAGGTTAAAGAAAGCCTGGAAAGTCGCGTCAAAGCGTTTGGGTTAGAGGAAAAGGTAGGCCAAGTGCTTGTACCGACTGAGACCGTGGTGGAAATGAGGGGAGGGAAGAAAGTCACGACTCCCCGGCTGTTCTATCCAGGATATGTGTTAGTAGAAATGGAAATGGATGATGAGATGTGGCACGTGGTCAGGTCTACTCCGCGTGTGACCGGCTTTGTGGGTGGCGGCGCTACGATGCCAACCCCGCTGACGGATGAGGAAGTAAATCAAATCCTCCACCGCACAACTGTTGGTGGAGAAAAGATAAAACCGAAGCTTTCGTTTGAAAGGAATGAGACGGTTCGGATTGTGGACGGACCATTCAATAATTTCACCGGTGTAGTAGATGAGGTCAATGCAGACCGAAGCACGCTCAAAGTGATGGTAACCATTTTTGGAAGATCCACCCCGGTGGAATTGGATTTTCTGCAGGTAGAGAAACTTTAGTTGAGTGTTCGCTCCGCTGTATTGCGGTGAGAACTGAAGGATAGAGATGGCAGCTCCGGCAAAAGGGAAAAAGGTTACTGGCGAAATTAAGCTGCAAATCGCGGCTGGCAAGGCTACGCCGGCTCCCCCGGTTGGGCCTGCGCTCGGACAGCACGGCGTAAATATCATGGACTTTTGCAAAGCCTTCAATGCGAAGACATCAGGCGCTGAGATGGAAGGGCTCATCATTCCTGTAGTCATTACCGTTTATACGGACCGCAGCTATACTTTTATAACTAAAACTCCTCCAGCACCGATTCTTCTCAAGAGAGCTGCCGGAATCGCTAAAGGCTCAGGAACGCCGCATAGCAGCAAAGTCGGCAAGGTGACTGCAAAACAGGTGGAAGAGATTGCTCGCACCAAACTTCCGGATTTAAACACCCAATCTCTGGAATCTGCTATACGCACGGTTCGGGGAACTGCAAGAAGCATGGGCATTGATGTAACGGAAAGCTAGAGCAGGAAGGGAATGGATCAGAAATGGCGAGAAAGAAAGGGAAGAACATCACCAAGGCTCATAAAGCCGTAGAGCGACCCAGTTATCAATTGCCAGAAGCCGTGGAGTTGCTCCAAAAGGTGAAATACGCAAAATTCGACGAAACAGTGGAACTGGCTATGCTGATGGGTGTAGACCCCCGCCAGGCGGACCAGATGGTAAGAGGAACGTTAGTACTGCCGCATGGCCTCGGTAAGTCAAAAAAAGTTTTGGTGATTGCCAGCGGAGATAAAACACGCGAGGCGGAGGAAGCTGGCGCGGATATCGTTGGCGGCGAAGATCTGGTGAAAAAAATCCAGGAAGGGTGGACCGATTTTGATGCGGTCATCGCAACCCCGGACATGATGAAATCCGTGGGTCGCTTGGGCAAGGTGCTAGGTCCTCGTGGATTAATGCCCAACCCGAAAACAGGAACAGTCACCTTCGACGTGAAAACAGCCATCCAGGAAGTTAAGGCTGGAAAAGTGGAATTTCGAGTGGACAAAACAGCAATTATTCACGCTCCAGTCGGCAAGATGAGTTTCGCAGCTCCGCGATTGGTGGATAATGTTAGTTCGCTGATCCATGCCGTGGTAAAGGCCAAGCCGGTGGCAGCGAAAGGGAAATATATAAAGAGCATTACACTTTCTTCCACGATGGGACCTGGAATTCCCATTGATTTGAGCGTGACCGAAGTTGCAATCGCCTGATTGAAATGTAGGGGAGGAGATTCTTGAACCGCGAAGAGAAGGCTAAGGAAATTGCTTTGCTGAAGGCTGATTTGGAAGTATCCAATACAGTTTTCGTCGTGAATTTTCAAAAGCAGCGCGTAACAGAAGACTGGCATTTGCGGAAGCAGGTCAAGGCCGCTGGCGGTCGCTATCGTGTGGTCAAGAACACGCTTGCCGCCAGGGGAGCCCAAGGAACTGCGGCAGAGCCAGTGATTCAAAAATTATCGGGCGCAACAGCGTTAGCAACAACTGCATCCAATCCCGTCGCGCTGGCAAAAGTGCTTTCAGCTTATGCGAAGGAAAATCCGAATTTTACCTTCCGGGCGGGGATAGTAGAAGGCCGGGTAGTATCGATTAACCAGATCACTGAGCTGGCGCTCATGCCAAGCAAGGAAGAGTTGCTGGCCAAGATCATGTATTTAGTCGGCTCGCCGGCGCGTGGTGTCGCGACTGCCATTCAATCAGTCATCCGTGGCATGGCCATAGTGTTGCAGCGCGCGGTGGAAGAGAACAAGTTTCAACAATAAATTTATTCATGCTGACCCTGCAAGGCAGCGAACAGGAGGAGTGAAAGTCATCATGTCGGAAAAGGTCGCAAGCATACTGGAAAATATCAAGGGGCTTACGCTATTAGAAGCAGCCCAATTGGTCAAGGAAATGGAAACTACCTTTGGGGTAAGCGCGGCAGCTCCAATGATGGTAGCCGGGGCTCCGGCTGCGGGCGGCGGAGCCGCTGCGGCCGCAGCAGAGGAAAAGACTGAATTCAGTGTTGTCCTAACAGGTGTTGGCAGCAACAAAATCAACGTCATCAAGGTGGTCCGCGAGGTCACGAGTCTTGGATTGAAAGAAGCCAAGGATCTGGTGGACAGTATCCCTAAACCCGTCAAAGAAGCAGTTTCTAAGGAAGAATCAGAGACTCTGAAGAAAAAATTTACCGAAGCCGGTGCAACCGTCGAGATACGTTAGAACCTGAAAACCAGAACCGAAGCATTTTCCCAGTAGCCATTAGGAAATGCGCTGTGAGTTTTGCGATGCGCATTTCCGGAAACGGGTCTTAAGGATGGCAATCTGGGCGCGGCTTCGGCAATGGACGCGGACTTTCGACGCAAGCGGATGATTTCAATTTCACCCTTGTGCAAGTACGTTGTTCATCTCTGGAAGGTTCTGGGAATTTTCCCGCCTCGTTCGATGTGTCGCAATGTGCGTACTTTTTGAGCACCATTTAGGAGCAGCAAATGGAACAAAAGAAAATCGCAACAGTCCGGGAACGAATTGATTTTTCCAAGATCCGCACAGAACTACCGATCCCCAACTTGATTGAAGTGCAGCGGCAATCGTATAGCCGCTTTTTGCAGATGCACCTTCTTCCTCAGGAGCGCGATGACTCGGGCTTACAGGCGGTTTTCGCTTCGGTATTCCCCATCAATGATTTCCGCGGGCTATCGCAACTCGACTTCGTTGATTATTCGATTGGTAATTGGGAGTGCAAGTGCGGAAATTTGAAAGGGCTGCACCATTTGCGAACCCCTTGCTCCCGCTGCGCAGCCATGATCATCACCAACCCTTATAACGTTGGCGGAGAAGTGTTATGCGCGAAATGCGGAGCCTCGAACTTGAATCGCGTGACCTTCTGCGACAAGTGCGGCGATCCGGTCGATCTGCAACTTAAATACGACGTTGTCGAATGCCAGGAACGTGGCATGACTTACGCTGCGCCGCTAAAAGTTACCATCCGCTTAACAGTGTATGAAAAGGATCCGGAAACGGGCGCGAAATCAATCAGGGATATCAAAGAACAGGAAGTGTTCTTCGGCGAGATTCCCTTAATGACTGAGAATGGCACGTTTCTGATCAATGGCACGGAGCGCGTCATCGTCAGCCAATTGCACCGCTCTCCAGGAGTATTTTTTGAAACTGCGAATCAACGCTCCTACTTCCTGGGCAAGATTATTCCCTACAGGGGTTCTTGGGTGGAATTCGAATACGATGCAAAAAACATTCTCTATGTTCGTATTGACCGGAAGCGTAAATTCCTGGGAACAATCTTCCTGCGAGCCTTGGGGCTAAAGAGCGATGCGGAAATCCTGCAGCGCTTCTACAAAGGCGAAAGCATTCGCCTTAAAGACAAAAGGCTATTCTGCGACCTCGCCGACGGATTGCTAGGCACAACGCTATCTCATCATGTTTTACATCCGAAGACGAAGGAAGAATTGGCGCGCGCGGGACGGAAACTTACACCATCATTATTGGATCAATTGAAAAAAGCGCACGTCGAAACGCTGGAAATTATGCCGCAGGATCTTAGCGACAGTTACCTGCTTGCAGATGCCGTTGATCCATCGACAGGCGAAATTCTTGCAGATGCAAACCATGATCTAACTCCAGAGCGCCTCAGCTCCATTGTGGAAGCAGGTGTCAAGGAGATTAGGGTTTTCTTCCCCGAGCGGGAAGAAATCGGTACGGTACTCAGCCAGACATTAAGGAAAGACAATCTCAAGACTCGCGAAGAAGCCTTGATAGAGATCTACAGGAAATTACGTCCAGGTGATCCTCCTACACTCGATACGGCGACAGCGTTATTTCACAGCATGTTTCTGGATCATCGAAAATACGATTTTTCGCGAGTTGGCCGCCTGAAGTCAAATATCAAGCTCAGAGACGAATCAGGGGAAGCCAAGCATGCAGGAGTAGTGCAGTTTGAGGGATTTACGGTAGCGCTGGTTGCTGAAGACATTTGCGTTGCTACATCGGATGGGTTCCTTGTCATCACAGACGATAAGGGCAAGGAGTGGGAACGGCATGCTGTCTCCAGCGGAAATAAGATCAGGGTTTCCGAGGGAGCGGAGGTTCGTTCGGGAGATATACTCCTCAATAGATGGGTTTCTCTCGACAAGAGAACATTGCACACAGAAGATTTCGTTGAGGTGCTGCAATATTTGCTGAAGCTGCGTAAAAACATCGGTGCGGTGGATGACATCGATCATCTAGGAAATAGGCGTGTGCGGGCAGTTGGAGAATTGCTGGAAAATCAGTTCAGGATCGGTTTGGTTCGAATGGAGCGGGCCATCAAAGAGAAAATGTCTGTTTATCAGGAGATTGCCACAGCAATGCCACATGACTTGGTAAATGCCAAGCCGGCCATTGCTTCAATCCGTGAATTCTTTGGATCCAGTCAGCTTTCCCAGTTCATGGATCAGACAAACCCGCTTTCCGAAATTACTCATAAGCGGCGTTTGTCGGCTTTAGGACCTGGAGGGTTAAGCAGGGAGCGTGCAGGCTTCGAGGTTCGCGATGTGCATCCAACTCACTATGGCAGAATCTGTCCGATTGAAACACCAGAAGGACCCAACATCGGTTTGATATCGTCGCTTTCCTGTTACGCACGAATCAATGAATTCGGGTTTATCGAAAGTCCCTATCGCAGAGTGGTGGACGGCCGGGTCATCGATTACGTCAAGATCACCAACGCTGGGAATAGCGCTTTTAAGCCGGGTGAAATTTTGGAGCAGGAAGATTTTGAAAAAGCCAACCTGGATCTGAAATCCAAACGAAAAAAGCCAGCCATAAGCGAGCCTTATTGCTTCTATCTTTCTGCTTGGGAGGAAGACAAGTACGTTGTTGCGCAAGCAAATGTGCAATTGGATGAAAAGGGCAGAATTGAACCGGAACTGGTGAATACACGCCAGGCTGGAAACTTTGTACTAAAGCAGAAAGCGGAAGTGGACTACATCGACGTATCGCCAAAGCAACTTGTCAGCGTTGCAGCTTCACTCGTTCCCTTTCTGGAAAATGACGATGCGAACCGAGCCTTGATGGGCGCTAACATGCAGCGCCAGGCGGTGCCATTGCTGCGAGCGGATGCGCCACTAGTAGGGACTGGGATGGAAGCGGTCACCGCCAGGGACTCCGGCGCAGTCGTTATTTGTCGCCGAGACGGACAAGTGGAAACCGTGGACAGTGAACATATCGTAGTCCGAGCGGCTGGCGAAGGGGAACCAGGAACCATGTCAGCGGGGATTCACGCCGATGTGTATAACCTGACGAAATTCAAACGGTCCAATCAGAATACGTGCATTACGCAACGGCCCATCGTTCGTCATGGCGATCATGTCATTAAAGGTCAAGTTCTGGCTGATGGTCCCTGTACGGACATCGGTGAATTGGCTTTGGGCCGCAATGTATTAGTAGCATTCCTCCCCTGGCGCGGTTACAACTTCGAAGATGCCATCGTCATTAGCGAGAAACTGGTGCAGGAAGACTACTTTACATCGATCCATATTGAAGAACTAGAGATTGAATCACGGGACACAAAGTTGGGGCCGGAGGAAATCACAAGAGATATTCCAAACGTCAGCGAAAGTTTTCTCCGAAATCTCGATGAAAGCGGTGTGATCAGGATAGGAGCCACGGTGAAACCCGGCGACATCCTGGTCGGCAAGGTAACTCCGAAGGGAGAAACACAGTTAACTCCCGAGGAAAAGCTTTTGCGCGCAATCTTTGGCGAAAAGGCAGGAGATGTTCGCGATGCCTCCTTGGTTTGCCCACCGGGAATCGAAGGAATTGTTGTGGAAGTGAAGATATTCACCCGTAAAAGCGAGGAGAAGGATGCACGAGCAAAAACCATCGAGGCAGAGCAAGTCAACCGGCTAAGGAAAAATCTGGATGACCAGATTCGCATTCTGGAAGACGAACGCTTGAAGCGCCTGCTCGCAATTCTTGGAGATAAGGCGTTGCAAGCCGATCTTCATGATGAGAGAACGAACAAGAAGCTGCTGACCAAGGGGACGGTAATTTCGGCCGAAGTGCTTAGATCTCTGCGCGCCCGCGATCTGAAACGCTTGAAACTCGACATCAAGAAAGATCCTCACATTACTGAAGAAGTTGACGAGATTGAAGAGATGACCTCCCGGCAAATTGATGTCCTGCGGAAGGTAACCGACGAGAAGGCGGAGAAACTTAAAAAAGGCGATGAGTTGCCGCCAGGTGTCATCAAGCTGGTGAAAGTATTTGTAGCGATGAAACGAAAATTGTCGGTAGGTGACAAAATGGCTGGACGCCACGGCAACAAAGGCGTAATCGCGCGGATTGTACCGCAGGAGGATATGCCGTATTTGCCAGACGGGACTCCCGTAGAGATTGTTTTGAATCCATTGGGCGTTCCTTCACGTATGAACGTAGGCCAGATTCTGGAAACGCATTTAGGCTGGGCAGCCAAAATTTTGGGCTTGCATTTTGCATCGCCAGTCTTTGATGGCACGACAGAACCAGAAATCAAGAAAATGCTTGAGAAAGCGGGATTGCCAAAATCGGGCAAGTCTGATCTTTATGACGGTATGACCGGCGATAAATTCGAGCAGCCCGTGACAGTTGGTTACATCTATATGCTGAAACTTTCTCACTTGGTCGATGACAAGATTCACGCCAGGTCGATCGGGCCGTATTCGCTGATTACGCAACAACCGCTGGGCGGCAAGGCTCAGTTTGGCGGTCAGCGATTTGGAGAAATGGAAGTATGGGCCTTAGAAGCATACGGCGCTGCTCATATTTTGCAGGAACTGCTGACCGTGAAATCCGACGACGTGGTTGGGAGAACAAAAATTTATGAAGCCATCGTTAAAGGTGAAGATACAATGCAACCGAGCATCCCGGAATCCTTTAATGTGCTTATCCGGGAATTGCAAAGTCTCTGCCTGGATATTGAACTGCTAAAAAAACCAAAGGATATGCTTGAGACTGCTGCGGATTAATAGTCCGTAGTGCTGTATGGAAGAACTTTAAAGTCCAAAAATCAGAATGAACCTCCCAAGGAGGATACCTTGTACCGAAGCGCTCCTCAAGATCGAAATAGTTTAACAATGGATTTTGACAGCATCCGAGTCAGTGTTGCTTCTCCAGAAAAGATCCGTTCCTGGTCTCATGGGGAAGTAACAAAACCGGAAACGATTAATTACAGGACGTTCAAGCCGGAACGCGATGGATTGTTTTGCGCCCGGATTTTCGGGCCGGTCACGGATTGGGAGTGCCTGTGCGGCAAATATAAAAGGATGAAGCATCGCGGAGTCATCTGCGATAAATGCGGTGTCGAGGTCACAACCAAAGATGTTCGGCGCGTCAGAATGGGTCATATTGAACTGGCGTCGCCCTGTTCACATGTGTGGTTTTTTAAGGGATTACCGAGCCGTATTGGATATTTGCTAGATCTCGCGCTACGTGACTTGGAGCGAATTCTTTACTTTGAAGCCTATGTAGTTCTTGATCCAGGCGAGGCCCCCCTGAAGGAAAAAGAGCTTCTTGCGGAAGAGCAATATCGCCAGTTGCATCAAGAATATCCTGGAAAATTCACGGCAATGATGGGCGCTGAAGCAATTCGCGAGCTTCTGCGGAGAGTGAATGTCGAAGAACTCTGTCTTGAATTACGCGAGAAAATGAAAGCTGAAATTTCGCAGCAGAAGAGACTGAAATATGCGAAAAGGCTGAAAATTGCGGAGGCTTTCCGTAAGTCCGGAAACCACCCGGACTGGATGATTCTGGAAGTGATTCCGGTAATTCCTCCGGAATTGCGCCCCTTGGTTCCACTGGATGGAGGACGGTTTGCGACCTCTGATCTCAATGATTTATACCGCCGTGTTATTAATCGCAATAACCGTCTTAAAAAGCTAATGGAATTGCACGCTCCCGATGTGATCGTGCGAAATGAGAAGCGCATGTTGCAGGAAGCTGTAGACGCATTGTTTGACAATGGACGGCGCGGCCGAGTCCTGCGTGGCGCGAACAACAGACCGCTCAAATCACTTTCCGATACATTAAAAGGCAAACAGGGCCGGTTCCGTCAGAATTTGCTAGGTAAACGAGTGGATTATTCTGGCCGCTCGGTTATCGTCGTAGGACCGGAATTGAAGTTGCACCAGTGCGGACTCCCCAAAAGGATGGCTTTAGAGCTTTTCAAACCGTTCATCTATCATCAACTCGAACTGAAAGGATTGTGCACCACAATCAAGCAGGCCAAAGAGTTGGTTGAACAACAGGATACAGTTGTTTGGGATATCCTCGAAGATGTCATCCGCGATCATCCTGTTTTGTTAAATCGTGCGCCGACTTTGCATCGCCTTGGGATACAGGCTTTTGAGCCGGTATTGGTGGAAGGTAAAGCAATTCAAATCCATCCTCTTGTCTGCACTGCTTTCAATGCGGACTTTGACGGTGATCAGATGGCGGTGCATATTCCGCTTTCACCGGAAGCTCAAGTGGAAGCTAACGTTTTAATGCTGAGCGCTAATAATATTCTCTCGCCGGCAAACGGACAACCGGTTGCCGTTCCGACGCAGGACATTGTGCTTGGTATTTATTACCTGACTAAGGAAAAACGGGGAACGAAGGGTGAAGGGCGTGCCTTTGGCAGCCCCGAGGAAGTGCTGCTGGCTCTTGAGGCGGGAGAATTGGAAACTCTAACCGCGATTCGGCTGCGGCTCTCCGGACAAGTCATTGACTTGACCAAGGCATATGATGATCAGGACATTCCTCACACCGAACCAGTTACTTTCCAGAACCAATTGCTAGAAACCACTGTGGGGCGCGTCATTCTGAACGATCACTTGCCGGAAGGGATGCCATTTATTAATGGCCTGCTCAAGAAAAAAGGCCTGGGACAATTAGTGAATTATTGTTATCTGCGGTTCGGGATACAGACTTGCGTAGCAATGCTTGATGATGTGAAGCAACTGGGATTCCTTTATGCGACTAAAGCAGGAATTTCCATCGGGATTGAAGACCTGATCATCCCATCCGGCAAGCAGACCTTAATTGAGCAGGCCAATAGAGAGGTTATCGCGGTCCAACAGCAATATCTTGATGGCGCTATTACAAATGGTGAGCGGTATAACAAAGTCATCGCCATCTGGTCTAACATTACGGAAAAAGTCGCTGATGAAATGTTCCGTCTGCTTCAGGAGATCGACGAAAAAGGAGAAATTTTCAATCCTGTTTACATCATGGCAGATTCCGGAGCCCGCGGATCGAAACAGCAGATTCGGCAGCTCAGCGGAATGCGCGGCTTAATGGCTAAGCCATCCGGTGAGATTATCGAAACACCCATTACGGCCAATTTCCGCGAAGGATTAACGGTGCTGCAATATTTCATTTCTACACACGGGGCGCGCAAGGGCCTGGCTGATACAGCATTGAAAACAGCCGATTCCGGTTATTTAACACGCCGTCTGGTGGATGTAGCGCAGGATGTGATCATTACTGAAGTGGATTGCGGTACGGTCGATGGCATATTTGTCGAATCGATCGTAGAAAGCGGAGAAATCATCGAACCGTTCCGTGATCGGGTTGTCGGTCGTGTTTCTCTGGAAAGAGTTCGCGATTACGAGGGTAATGTGATTGTGGACGTCAACCAGGAAATCACGGAAACCTTGGCGAATGCCATACAACAGGCCGGTATTGAGCGCGTGAAAATCAGATCGGTGCTGACTTGTGAAGCCAAGCGCGGCGTCTGTGTAATGTGCTACGGACGAAATCTTGCGACTGGACGGCTTGTAGAACTTGGGGAGGCTGTAGGAGTTATTGCAGCTCAATCCATCGGCGAGCCCGGCACGCAATTGACGATGAGAACATTCCATATCGGCGGTACAGCTAGCCGTATTTCCGAGCAGTCCAGCTTGGATGTTAAAAACAACGGTTTTGTGAAGTTCGTCAACTTAACAACGATCCGTAACAAGCAGGGCGACTTTGTTGTTATGAACCGTAACGGGGCGATCACCATTGTGGATGAAAAGGACCGTGAGCGGGAGCACTACTCTGTGGTCTACGGAGCCCGCATGAAAGTCACGGATGGTCAACCTGTAACCGTGGGGCAGATTCTCGTTGAGTGGGACCCTTATACCTTCTCCATCCTTACAGAAACAGGTGGGACGGTCCACTTCAAGGATTTGGAAAAGGGCGTTACCTTGCATGAGGAGGTTGATGAAGTCACCGGCTTGTCGCGTTGGGTGGTCACGGACTCGCCTGATGAAAAGCGGGAGCCCGCACTCGTCATCCGCGATGAAAAGGGTAAAGTGGGCAAACAGTATTTGATGCCCATACGATCTCACCTCATGGTCATTGAAGAGGATCAAGTATCTCCGGGTGATGTCTTAGCCAAAATTCCTCGAGAAACTACAAAGACCAAGGACATTACAGGCGGTCTGCCTCGCGTGGTTGAACTGTTTGAAGCTCGTCGGCCCAAGGAACCTGCCGTCATTACTGAGATAGACGGCGTAGTCAGGTATGGAGAGGTTTCCAAAGGACAGCGAAAAGTCGTCGTTTCCAACGACGCCGGAATGGATCGAGAGTACTCGCTGCCCAGAGGTGTTCACTTGAGCGTCCAGGAAGGCGAGCGAGTGAAAGCTGGACAAGCTCTGATGGACGGGCCGCTGAATCCCCACGATATCCTCGCTGTGCTCGGAGAGAATGAATTGCAATCTTATCTGGTCAATGAAATCCAGGAAGTGTATAGATTGCAAGGTGTGAACATCAATGACAAGCATATCGAGGTTATCGTCCGGCAAATGATGCGCTGGGTAAAAGTCGAAGAAGTGGGTGAAACAAATTTTCTGGTTGAGGAGCAAGTGGATCGTTTCAGGTTCCGTGAGGAAAACGAGAAAATCATGGCAAACGGGGGCAGAGCTGCTACGGGTCGTCCTATGCTGCTGGGCATCACCAAAGCCTCACTCTCTACCGATTCCTTTATCTCGGCAGCCTCCTTCCAGGAGACTACCCGTGTTCTAACCGAAGCTGCGATTTCCGGGAAGGTCGATCATCTGCGAGGACTCAAGGAAAACGTCATTGTGGGGCGGTTGATTCCTGCCGGAACTGGCATGGAAGGATATCGCAACTTCCGCCTGCTGACCGAAGAACCTCAGCCGCAGGTAGAAGAAGTAACAGAAGGATTTGCGATGCCGCCAGCAGAGGAATTTTTGGACGAAGAGCGACCACAAGCCTAAGAATTTGAGAATAGAGGAAATACAGGGGCTCGACTACAAGTCGGGCCCTATTTTTGCTATTTTGAGCCTGAAGACGGGATTAATTTAAGCTTAATGCTGTTTGATTTTCCTTCACGCCTTTATCAATAATCAAACGAATAGGTCAATTTAAGCTGCAAGGAGCGGTCTCTTTCGCCATCTCGAGGACCCCCGACCTGGCGCCCTTCATTATAAACAAGGAAGAAATCATCACCAGGACGAAAGATGTAATTCAGGCGGAAATTCAGGCCGGCGAATGAATCCACATTATTATATTGAAGCGTGGTGGTGGTCAGCCATTGATTGCTGATGTTGTAAAAGGTGCGGAAATTAACCACATGATCTGTGGTTTCTTTTGGGCCAAAGGTGAATTTATGGATTTCGTAATCCGTCTCGAAGGCAAGGTTCTGATTGAATCTGAATCGCGGATTCACTTCATAAGTCATCAAATCTCCGCCATAGTATCCAGGTTCCGGTTCTACTACTAATGATCCGGAAATTCTCCGAGCAGGATTGGCGGTATATTGCATCCGCATATTCCACCAGCTATAAACGCCTGGACGAGCAATAATCCCTTCTTTAACACGAATCTCGAAGTCTCTCTTTAAATTTTCGTATCGTAAATGAGGAGATAGCAATAGAGCATCGCCGCTTTGAAACTCCATACGGTTTGAAAAATGTATGGATCTGGTCTCAAGGTTCCAATCGCGATCCGTGATGTAATCTAAACGGGGTGCAATGCGAATCTGGCGAATAAACCCGCCACCTGGCCGAGGCTTAATGCCAACAGTGGGACTCAACCTGCGCATGTTTTTGCGCGGTATAAAGCCCATGTCGTCTCTGAAATTCGGCTCAATCATTACCATATCTCCAGAAGCCACCCAGAAATCATCTTCCCATCGAATGGTTCCGTTGGAGATCCAGTCCTGCTCGGTATTTTTCAACTCGCTGGATTTTCCAAATAAAGCGGAAATAGTTAGGTATTTTTTGAAAATAAAATTGCCGTCAATTCCGTAAACCCGGTTATAGTCTCCTGATCCGCCCTTTTCCCGGTTGAGAAAAAAACCGCCAATGAAAGATCGGGCAAGAACATTCCTTTTCACACGAAGTACGCTGTAGTTACTTTCTGCAATAGAAGATGTATCAACAGTATCGGTTTGCACGTTCATTGCGCCGAGAGTGAATCCAGCGATATTTCCGGTCATGCGCGCCCCTGCTGTGATCGGCACCGGTATACGGGCACGCCCTTCGGACAATCCGATGGATCGCGTGTGGAAAATCTTCATGTCCGTAGTTCCTTCTGCTCTTGCTAAACCAAATTCGTAGATACCCGCTCCTTCGAGGAAAAATTCTCGCTTTTCTTCAAAGAACAATGGGAAACGATCCAGGTTGACTTGCTGATCATCCACTTCCGTTTGGGCAAAGTCTGTATTCCAAGTGAAGTCCGCCGTAAGGCTCGGCGTGATACGGTATTTCATGACCTCCATGCCCCAGTCAGAGGCATCTTTGAATTTCACATCGCTATTGAATTGATTGGCCGTGACGGAGTCTTTTCTTACTTTCTGCAACACTCCGCCTAGCAAGTAGGGCTTTACCCGAAACCGCATTCCGGTTTCTATGTTCTCAATACCCTGAACGTGTCCGGACTGAGACATGCTTTCGAGTTTGAATCCGCGCCGATAATTGGTCCAATAGGTTTGTTCATTTTTACGCTTGATTACTCTCTCAATATCCACACCCCATGCGCCGCCGCTCTCTTCTGGGACACGAAGACTTTTAAACGGTATGGCATATTCCGCTGTCCATCCGCCTTCGTGTTTCTGCGCGATAACATCCCATTTTTCATCCCAATTTTCGTTGAGGTTGTTGCCTTCGTCGGTGATTAAAGCATCGTATTGAGTTCCCAAAGGATTGGTGCGAAACATAAAGGCATTGCGATGATCATGGAATGTATCTATTACTAAGGTGATGTTGTCATCATTCTCGAGCTTGCTGTCCCTGCGACGATCTGTGGCCAGAATCGAACCTGGTTCCGTATCGTAACAAATCACACCTACATATAGTGTTGTCGCAGTATATAAGATACGGAACTCCGTTCGTTCCGTAGAAGGCTGTCCTTCCTGCGGGTCTTTCTGGTTGAATCCCAGTGCGATGGGTGCCTCTTGCCAAGCTGGCTCATCTAAATTTCCATCGAGAGTAACGGCTGATTCCGTACGGACTGCTCGAATACTCTTTCGACCATGAGTTCCGGCTTGATCAACGGCGCCATTTTGAGCGATTGCAACTGGAGCGATAAAAAAGCATGAAAATAACAAATGTATTATTCGTGACTTTAATTTAGCAATCCCATTCATCGACAAGACTTTGCCTCCAATACCTGTCAAATAAGACCATTTCTTAGACGAGTAACAGGTTGTGTAAATCCAGAAATTGATGATAGTTAGTATGTTATCTACAGCTTAGGCATAGATGCAAGCGAATTTACCAGGCAGCCAGCCTTCAGCTAAGTCATCATAAACAACGATAACTAATGAGTAGAGGCAAAAACATGCGGCGGCATCATTCGATGGAGAGGGAATCCAGCAGATTCATAAACTCGCTTTCACCCAAATGAAGAGTGGCTCTTGCATGCACTTCAAATGCAATTCCGTTTTCCAGCCATTGTGCGACTCTTTCGCCGTGGGGTTCTGAGACAGAGCCTGCGAGAACAGTCCTTTTCTCCAATGAAACAGTCCGAAGTCGAATTCCCATTCTCGCGTCAAGACCCGGCGCGATCCATAATGTTTTCTCGCTTTTTTCTTGCACTGCTCGAATCCAAATATTGTCCGTTAGATTTTCCTTGTGGCGGAATAACAATTGGTATTCCCAGTGGCGGCTGGCAGGCTCTTGACGAATGCCTGCGGAATCAAACTGGTAGCCGCGTGGGATAAGCTTGGGAAAATAAATGTTAGTAGGTAAGTCTGAAGTCTCTAGAGCCTTTCGATCATCATGCCACTGGCAACCAGTTATCAAATCGTAATTCCAGGGTCCTCTGCAAGGTCCTTTTCTGGCATAGTAACTCACGCGTGCAAATTGTAATGGAGCTATCAGATCAACTGCTTGGGGAACTTGCGGTTGCAAACCTTCCAGAAAGTTTCGGATTTCATGCGGATGAAACTTTCCATTTATCACGGATATTTCCAAGATGCCGCCATAGCGGTGAATACAAGCCGCCTCCCTGCCCTTATAATCGCGTCCAAAAAATCCCACAATCCCGCTGGCAACAAAAGGCCTCCCCGGACCTGTGAAATTGGTATCGCATGAAGTAGGAAGCCACCAGTCCTGAAAAAAGTGTTTGAGTCGGAAAGACCGACTCGGCCCTTCCACGAACATGCGCAGGCTGCTGGCATGATCGGCTGTCTCTGCCCGCACAGTAACAGCGCCCAGCTTACAGTTATCCGGGAAGAAAGTTGGTCGAAGAACTACAAAGTTGCACCAATCCTGCGCTTCCTGGAAACTGCATTCAAACGGTGCAGATGGGTTAAGTTTTATATTCTGATTGTCTTGATAGGCATTGCGCAAAAATTGGTGCATTGTTTCCATAGAAAGAGACTCTACACCGTAAAACTCGAAATCCCTTATATCATGTTTGTGGAGAGAATCGGAAACTCAAAAGGTCCGGCCAACAGTAAACCGGAAGGTGCTTTTTGGTTCTTCGTAGGCTTGGGGCGTGCCAAAGGCATCAATGGCTCCCTGGTAAGTGGCTTCATTCGGAAAGAAGGCGCGGTCAATCAGAGGCTTCGGAGAAATGTTCGTTCGCAAGCGCATCGGGTTATATGCCCAATACACTCGAAACGGAGCGTTCACAATTGGCAAAATAACCTGTAGTTCTATCCCTGTGGATGCTCTCCATTTCAAATTCGTATCCGACGCCAATTCTACTTGCTTCTGAAAATTCACATTCGGGAAATTATTGGCGAGTTCCTGCAAACGTTCGGGGGTAATTTCCAACTGGGATTTTTTCCAAGCAAAATTGGCTCCCTGGTCCCAGAAAGCTGAAAGTGAAACTGGACCGAAAAGCGGGATACGATACTCAACATTTGCAACCAGCTTCGTGTCACCGCCAGGGAACGTGATGCGATTAATTGGGATCGGCATGGTCTGCGCGGATTGGCTTTCCTGTCCGAGCTGATCCAGGCTCGTCGTGGTACGAGGTGTTCCATCTGGCCGCAAAACAGGCACAGCTCCCACGTCAGGAATAAATCCGATAGGGCTGATCGTAAAGTAATCAAAACCCCGAATATCTGTTTCTCCCCCGCCATAAAAGCGGGAAAATGGAGGAATTACGCGACCGCCATAGCCAGTTGTCGTGGAGGCTGTGAGATGCAGCCCGAATGTGCGACCACCACCGGTAAATGGCCGGAATGCTTTCAAGTCGATGGTCGGGCGGATCATTCTTACATTGCCACCCAAACCAGTAAGCTCCAAGCTGGCGAAGAAACTGGTTCCTCTGCTAGGCGTCAATGGATGATCTACAGTGTTATAGGTGAAGGTAGGAACAATCTTGCTAATACGGATACCAGCAAGGGAGTCCGTGCCTGCAAATCCATTGAAGTTGAGATCCTGGAAAAGCCGCTCTGAAACATCGCTGAATGTTGTGACTTTGCTGGATTCGTATCCATATGTAAAACCCAGCCGGGAAAAATAGCTGCTCAGCGGATAACTGGCAAACGCAGTAAATCCTGCGCTGCTCTGCCGATAGTTCTGAATGTTTTCACTTCCCAGCAGGTCAAAAATGGGTCGCACATCCTGGCCTGAAAAAATGGAGGCTTGGTCAGCTTCATTGAAATTAAATCTCCGTGAAAAAACGGAAACACCGATTTGCAGCGGGCGGTCGAATGCGTAAGGGTGAGTCACAGAAAAAAACAGATTTCTCTCAAGACTGCCTAGTTGCGCATCAAAGCTGAATGTTTCCCCGCGTCCCATGAAATTGTTCGTCTGGTAATTGAACCCTACAAAACTGCCTGTTAAGCCACTGACTCCGCCGGTGAAGCCAATAGCGTTTTTCCCTTTTTCTTTCACTTGAAGTGCAATGTCTACGGCGCCTGATCGGTTGTCGGGCTGCACGTTGGAATTTTCCGGCGTAAGTTTTTCGAAATAGTCCAGTTGATTCAGCCGCAGCAGGCTTAATTCCCAAAGACGACTGTTGAACAGAGAACCCTCCTGAACCATCAATTCTCTGCGAATCACTTTATCGCGGGTTGTCGAATTGCCTGTAAATTCGATACGCCGGACAGTAAATTGTTTGCCTTCCTCAACACTGAACACCATATTGATTTGGTGGTTTTCATCATCGATCTGAGTGTCAGGACTCGCCACAAAGTTGATGTATCCATATTCTCCATATGCATTCCGCATATTTTCAAGACCTTTACGAATCTGCGATACATCGAACAAATCTCCTTCGTTCATCGCAAACAGGGGCCGCAGGGCTGCGTCAGGTTGCGTGAATAGCGAGACGCCCTCAAACTTCATTGAACCAAGGTAATACTGCTCACCCTCTACGAGAGGAATTGTAATGTCTATCTTGCGGCCAGGACGGTTTGGATAAAGCCATGGAATGCGAAAAGCCCCTCCACCCGTAGCACGAGTGCTTATTTTAGGATCGTTGACTGAAGCCCGAAAATACCCATCGTCCTGGTAAGCTGCGCGGATTCGTTCTTGATCTTCATCTAATTTCGCTTTGTCATAGGTCTTACTGAACATCTTTTCAAATATTAAGGAATATGGAATACCAACAGGCCTCAGATTCTTCATTGACCGAGCCAGTTTCCCGCTTGACAATGCTTTGTTGCCTTCAAATTGAATCCGGCCAACCTTAACTTTGGGTCCTTCATCAATTTCAAAAGTTAGAGCAATCGAAGAAGGCGGTATATCCTTTGCATCCACAGTCACAGTAGCGAACTGCCGTCCCCGTTCCCCCAGTAATTGCTTCAAAACTACTTCGGCTCGCTTGATTCGAGTAGGATCGTAACGACTTTCCACCGTCAAGCCGACGTTTCTTTCCTTGAAGCGGTTTAAGATATCTGAATGGGTGACTGACTTGTTGCCCTTGTATTCGATGCTGCGGATGTTGGGTCGCTCTTTAACTTCAAAAGTAATGATTGTTCCGGTATCTCCGTCATCTGCGCGAAGAACAATATCGTCAAAGAATCCCGTGTTGAACAACGCCATGAAATCTCTGCGCAAGGCATTCTCGTTATATATATCTCCTGGTTGGGTCAATATGCGGCTTCGCAGAGTGGCCGCTGGCACGCGGCGGTTCCCTCGAAACTGAATGCTTTCAATAGTCTTTGGCGGGTTATCTTGCGCCCCCAACATTAGAGGGACGACAAGCATCAGAATACACAACTGAAACAGAGTTGCCCTTAGATGGGGGAATTTGAACATCCTTATGGATACCGCCTAGACAGAATAGTTTCTTTTTTAGCCACACATATGCATGGCGTAAATGGCCCACACTGCATGCCCATGCTATCCGATTCAAACTTGCGCGACAAACAAAGGCGTCGGTTCTGCTTCGCTGTCCACCAAGCGATAGTAGAGGCCGTCGCCTTCCAGAAATACTTCGAGAAATGCCGGTCGAGGCAATGTGCCCTGGATCAGCGCCTCAGAAAGCGGATCTTCGATATATCTTTGCAATGCCCTGCGCAGAGGTCTTGCTCCGTAGGAACGATCCATGCAAGTCTTTTCCAAAATCCAGCGTTCTGCTTCTGGCGTCAAGCTGATGGTAATTTGCTTGTTCACAAGGCTGTGGTTGATTTCGTTGACCATCAACTGAATGATCTGGATCAAATCCTCATCGCTTAGTGCATTGAATACAATGATTTCATCCAACCGGTTCAAAAATTCCGGATTGAATACTCTCTTGACCTCGCCGCGCACCAATTCCTCCACCTGCGCTTGTATGGCATCAGCCGCAGGTGGCTGAAAACCCATCTTGGCTTGCTTCTGAAGATAGCGCGCGCCAATGTTTGAGGTCATGATGAGTATGACATTCTTGAAGTCCACTGTGTTGCCCAAACCGTCCGTCAACTGCCCATCCTCGAATACTTGCAGCAGGATATTAAAGATATCGGGGTGAGCCTTCTCGATTTCATCTAGCAAGATGATGGAATAGGGCTGCCGCTTAACACGTTCCGTAATCTGCCCGCCTTCCTCGTAACCTACATATCCCGGAGGCGAGCCAATGAGTTTGGAAATGGAGTGCTTCTCCATGAATTCCGACATATCGAAACGGATCAAAGCTTTTTCGCTGCCGAACAGGAACTGCGCCAAACTCCGCGCCACTTCCGTTTTGCCAACACCGGTTGGTCCCAGGAACAAGAACGAACCAACAGGGCGGTTCGGATTTTTCAAGCCCGCTCGTGAACGGCGTATCGCCCTTGATAGCGCTGCGATTGCCTTTTCCTGGCTAATAATACGCTTATGCAGCTCTTCCTCCATGCGGATGAGCTTAGCCATCTCTTCTTCCTTGATGGAAGTAACTGGCACGCCGGTCCATCTGGAGACGACTTCTTCAATATCCTCTTTCGTTACCGTAGCGCCTGCGGATTCATCCAAATTGTATTTTTCACGCAATGCGCGCAAATTCTCGCGTTCCTTGCGCTCTTCGTCGCTGTAGAATCGCGCTTTCTCGAATTCATGCGTGGCAATCGCATTTTCCATTCGATGAACGATAAACTTGATTCGCTTTTGAATGTCTGCCAGCTCTTCCGGCAGAGCAGTCTGCCGCAATTTCACGCGGGATCCTGCTTCATCCAGCAGATCGATTGCCTTGTCGGGCAGGTAGCGGTCCGGAATATACCGATTCGAGTGATACACGGCAGCTAGCAAGCCTTCATCAGTGTAAGTAACAGCATGGAATTTTTCGTATCGCTCTTTGATTCCGAAGAGTATTTTAATGGTTTCCTCTTCGTTGGGAGGTGGCACTTTGACAGCCTGGAATCGGCGCTCCAGCGACCTGTCTTTCTCGATGGATTTGCGGAATTCCGCCGGGGTCGTTGCGCCGATGCACTGGATTTCACCTCGAGAAAGCGCGGGCTTCAGAATATTGGCGGCATCGAGCGATCCTTCCGCAGAGCCAGCGCCCACCAGCGTATGCAGTTCATCAATAAAGATGATGGCGCTCTGGCTTTCCATCAATTCCTTCATGATCGTTTTCAGCCGTTCTTCAAACTGGCCGCGGTACTTTGTCCCCGCTACAATCAGCGAAAGATCCAGCGCTAGAATGCGCTTATCCGCCAAAAAGGAAGGCACGTCTCCGTCTGCTATCCGTTGAGCAAGGCCTTCTACGATAGCTGTTTTCCCAACACCAGGCTCCCCGATCAATACAGGATTATTTTTGGTCCTGCGGCAGAGAATCTGGACTACGCGTTCCAGTTCTGCTTCGCGTCCAACCAATGGATCCAAAGTATTGTCCATTGCTGCTTGCGTGAGGTCGCGGCTGAATTCGCTGAGCAGCGAGCTTTCCTTCGGCCTGGAGCTGGAAACTTTTTCCGTCTGAGATCGCGCAATCTCCTCTCGAATGGTCGAAAGCCGCAAGCCTCGCTCGCGCAGAATCTCTGCAGCAAAGCACTTTTCTTCGCGCAGTAAGCCTAGCAGCAGATGTTCGGTTCCTATATGTTTATGGGATAGTCTCTCGGCTTCCTCAGCCGCATAGGCTAGCACTCTCTTGCATTCATGGCTTAAGGGGAGATCAACCGAAGTGGAAACCTTCTCGCGGATGGTGGCGTGTCCTTCAATCTGTTTTCGAATCGATTCAATGGACGCATGGGACCGCAGGAATCGGTTCGTCAGAGCTTTATCTTCACGCAACAGGCCCAGGAGCAGATGCTCGGTTTCAATGTACGGGCTGCCAAACTGGCTGGCCTCGTAACGGGCGAAAAAAATCACGCGGCGGGCTTTTTCTGTATATCGCTCAAACATGTCCGTTTCCCTTACTCCGCAAGCTCGCGGGATATGGGGGGATTAGGCCATAGAAGAATAAGAAGCTTCTTGCAGACGTCCGTTTTCTAGCTTCCATCCTCTGTCACATCGCTGAGCCAGGCTCATGTTATGCGTGACCACGAGTGTTGTAATTTTATCTTCCCGGTGCAATCCCTGCATTAACTCTATCGTCTGTTCTGCGGTTTTATTGTCGAGATTTCCTGTCGGCTCATCTGCCAGCAATAATTTAGGTTTTGTAATCAGGGCCCTTGCAAGTGCAACCCTTTGCTGCTCTCCCCCGGATAATTCACCAGTCCGGTGGTCTGCCCGCCCTACAAGATTAAGCCTCTTGAGCCATTCTTCCGCCTGTTTTTTTGCGGCAAGCCTTTGAACGCCACGGATCAGTAAAGGCATCATAACGTTTTCTAAAGCGCTAAATTCCGGCAACAGAAAATGGAACTGCCATACGAACCCAAAATCCCTGTTCCGTAGCGTATCCCTTTCCGTATCCGAAAGTTGCGAATACGGCCTACCTTCAAAGTATACTTCACCCTGAGTTGGACTGTCCAGCGCACCTAAGATATGGAGCAAGGTACTTTTTCCGCTACCGGACTCACCTGTTATGGCCACCATTTCTCCTGTTTCCACTTCCAACTGGAGGTGATCTAAAATCACGAGGTCCGACTTCCCGGAACGGTAAATTTTAGTTAATTCCTCCGTGCGTAATAAAGCTGCCATTTATTTAGATGTCAAAAACTTAGATCAAGGTTTTATATTTAGATTTAATCACCATTAAATTGAAACACGATTTCAATTCAATGGCTCCACTTGCACATTTCAACTGGAAACAGCAGAAATTGCTATGGTTATTCATATCTCAATGCTTCTGCCGGTGCGATGGCTGCGGCATTTCTCGCAGGATATATGGTGGCCAAAAAGCTGATGAATATGGCTACTACCGCCACCCAAATTCCGTCCGTGATTCTCGCATCAAAGGGAACATAGCTAATGGAGTAGATATTCGGATCCAAGCGCAATAGTTGGTATTTTCCGCCCAGCCAGGAAAGGATATACCCAGCGATTAAACCAAGTGCAGTTCCACTTGTGCCGATTAATACACCCTGAAAAAGAAAAATATTGCGAATCTGGCTGCGGCGTGCACCCATTGCGACAAACACAGCTATGTCACGGTACTTTTCCATTACCATCATGACCAAGGAGATGAGAATATTCAACGCTGCTACAAACACGATCAGACCGATTGTAATTACCGTTATAAGTCGCTCAAACCGCAAGGCGCTAAAAATGGCCCGGTTCTGATCCATCCAGTGGCTTGTGGCGAAATCGCTTCCCGCAGCTTGCTCTATGGCTTGTGCGATTGCAGGAGCCTGATAAATATCGTCGACTTTGAATTCCAAAACTGAAACAACCGGCCCAAGGTTCAAGAGTTGTTGGGATGCTTCCAGACTTGTAAAAGCCCAATTAGAATCGAAATCGTAAAAGCCTGAGTCGAAAATTCCCTCAACTCGGAAATAACGGTAGCGCGGAACCATGCCAAAAGGCGTTAGATTTCCTTGCGGGGTAGTTAGAAGTATTCTGTCGCCCACCACTGCTCCCAGCGTGTCAGCCATCATCCGGCCAATAACAACAGGGGGATCGTTGCTTTGGCTTAGGGGCTCCCCAAGCGCCTGTGCAGAGCCTTCGCGGATGGTTGCTAAAAGATTGCCAACGCGCGCTTCAGCCTGTGGATGCACCCCTTTCAATATCATTTGACTGGAACGATTTCCGAGCGAGGCAAGCACGGTGCCGTAAAGCGCAGGGGCGGAAGAAACTACACCAGGCACGGATGATAATTTGTCGAGCAGTTCTTGCGAATCGGTGATTCCTTCTCCATCCCGATGCAATAGATTGATGTGGGCTGTTGCTCCCAGTAGCCGGCCTTGCAGGTCCTGGCGAAATCCGTTATTGATTGCCAGAGCCACAATCAACGACATGACTCCTGCTGCGATTCCCAGAACGGATATTGCTGTGATAACAGATATCACAGCGATCTTACGTTTTGCCCTGAGGTATCTTACGGCGACAAAAAACTCAAAGCTCATGACCCAGTAAGCTCCTGATCAGCTCTATCGCTGGAATCCATTGTAGGACAAAATTGTTCGGTAGTCTTTGTGTGATAGGCGGGAAATCGAGATAGTTAAAGCTTCAGGATTATTCCTGGATGACGAAATTTCAATCTGTCTCCGAATCCGCGGGGACTTCTGGGCGCATAAGTGGAAAGAGGATTACATCGCGGATAGAACGCGAACCGGTTAATATCATCGCCAGGCGATCAATGCCGATGCCTTCACCCGCTGTCGGCGGCATCCCATAGCTCAGCGCCCGGATGTAGTCTTCATCCATTTCATGAGCTTCCGCGTCTCCCTTCTCTCGAAGGGCCATCTGCATTTCAAAGCGTCGGCGCTGTTCATCCGGGTCATTCAGCTCACTGTAAGCGTTGGCGATTTCCATTCCTGCAATGTATAGCTCGAATCGCTCCACCCATCCAGGCTCATTGGCTTTGCTTTTTGCCAGAGGAGAAATTTCCACCGGAAAATCATAGATGATTGTTGGCTGTATTAATTTCCGTTCGCAGACAGCTTCGAATAATAACGCTAACGCTGCCCCATGGGAGATCCCCCCCGACGGATTTGCAAGGTCCGGCACCGGCACACGGTCCAGTTCAGGGAACATCGAATTCCAGTTTTTGATGAGGTCTGCGGTGCGTTTCTCATCGGACAGTTCATCCAACTGTGGGCGGGTGGCATCGTCCGGCCAGAATTGGCAGATGGCTTCGCGCAGAGAATATCGGCTGATATTGTCAAAATCAATGATGTGATCTCCGAACTTAATTTCCTTCGTGCCGCAGGTCTGCATGGCAAGTTCCGGCAGCAACTCTTCCGTCAGCGCCATCAAGTCCATGTAATCGCTGTAAGCCTGATAGAACTCCAGCATCGTGAATTCCGGATTGTGTTGTGTCGAAATGCCTTCGTTGCGAAAATTGCGATTGATTTCATATACCCGGTCCAATCCGCCAACTACCAGACGCTTCAAATAAAGCTCAGGAGCTATGCGCAAAAAAAGATCAATGTCCAAAGCGTTGTGGTGTGTGCGGAATGGCTTCGCCGTAGCGCCTCCTGGAAGCGGCTGCATCATGGGCGTCTCCACCTCCACAAAGCCACGCTGGTCAAAAGCAGAACGCAACGCCCGGATCAGCCGGCTCCGGGCAAGGAATACACTGCGCACTTCCTGATTGGCTAGCAAATCAAGATAGCGTTGCCGATATCTCAGCTCTAGGTCTTGCAGTCCGTGCCATTTTTCGGGAAGCGGCAATAGGGCCTTCGACAGCATAATAAAATCCGTGACGTGCAGTGACATTTCACCTGTGCGAGTCCGAAATAAATATCCTTCTGCTCCGATAAAGTCTCCGAGATCGAGCAGTTGATAGAGTTCAAAGCCACGGTCTCCGACTGCATCTTTGCGAACGTAGACCTGCAAACGCGCATCGCTTTGCGCCAAGTCTGCAAAGCCTGCTTTGCCGTGTCCGCGGATTGCTTGTAAACGGCCGCACACGCGAACGATGGGCTTTTCCGCCATCAACTCCTCAGCGGTTTTGGAAGAAAACATTTGCAGGATTTGCGGCAAGGTATGCGTGTAGGCAAACCGATGCGGATAGGTCAAGTAACCCAGCGCTTCAATCCGCTTCAACTTCTCCCGGCGTTGTTCGGCAAGTTCTTGTTCGAATGACAAGGGCTTATATCCTCTGACCTGCTACGCCTTTGCAAGAATTACTTTCTAAGGTTAGCAAGACATTATAGGGAGGCTGGTCGGCGAGCGTCAACCATGGAAGTCGATTCCAGCAATGCCAGTGACTTCCGTGCGATGGTTGTGACGGGAATACTTTTCAGTTGTTTCGGATTGATCCATTGTGATTGCCGTATAACTAATTTGCGCTCCAAACGAGCATTGTAAACATCGATCACAATTTTGTGATGAGTAATAGTATGGCGTATTTGACCTACATGATCGGTCAGTAAAAATCTTTCGTCATTGAAACCTGCTTCCCATGTGGGGGGATGCCAGAAGCCGGGCATCCAAGGGGAATCAGGAGGGTTTTGGGTCAGCAGAAGCTGGCCTTTTTTGTTAAATACCAAGGCGGATATGTAGTGTTTGGGTTTCGGTTCCCTCGGTTCTCTCGGTTCCGGGTAGTTTTCCACAGCATCCTGTGAAAAAGCCAGGCAATGGCGGCGGACTGGACAGGTTTTGCAGGAGGGACGGCGGGGCAAACAAACGGTTGCGCCGAGTTCCATCATCGCCTGATTGAAGTCGCCGGGACGGGAATGAGCAAGGAGAGCATCGGCCCGGTTCAATAGAATCTTTTTCCCTGAGTTTTTTCGGAAATTGTCTGAAATTGTGTACAGGCGCGAGAGCACCCTGGCCACGTTGCCGTCGAGAACTGCTACTGGAACATCGTATGCAATGCTGGTGACAGCACGAGCCGTGTACTCCCCCACACCGGGAAGCCGCAAGGATGCTGCGACATCTTCTGGAAATTTCCCGTTATGCTCACGGAGAATGACACGAGCAGCTTTTTGTAGGTTTCGCGCCCGCGAGTAATAGCCGAGTCCACTCCAAGCGGCCAGAAGTTTTTCCTCTTTGGCGGTGGCAAGAGTTTTCATTGTGGGGAATGTTTTTAGAAATCGTTTGTAGTAATCAATGACTGCTTGCACGCGGGTTTGTTGCAGCATAACTTCAGATATCCAAATGCGGTAGGGGTCTTTGGTTTCTCGCCAGGGGAGCTGGCGGCGGTTTTGGTCATACCAGGCGAGCAGCGATTTCTGGAAGTTCGTTTTACGAATCATAAATGGCCCAGCAAGCGAGACAAAAGTGCGACGGGCAAATCCGGCACGAGAAACGACTGAGGGTTGCCCGCCGCGCGTGCGACTTCTTCCGCCGCGCGATAGCCGCTGCGCACGGCCCCTTCCATGGTGGGAGGCCAACCACTGGCGGTCCAGTCGCCGGCCAGGAAAAGGTTTCGCAACGGAGTAATAGGGCCGGGCCGGAAATCGTCAGAGCCTGCGGGGAAAGACAGAGTGGATTTAGTTTCTTTGACCACCACCGCTTTCAAGAGTTTCGCATCGCGGACTTTCGGCAACAACTCTCGCAATTCGTTCAGCACAAGATCAAGGACTTCCTCACGCTTCATGGGGATCAGGCTCCGCGAGGCGCTCACGACGAGTTGCAGATATTGCGGCGAGCTGGGTTTTCGCGAAATCGCCGATTTATTGAAAATCCACTGGATGGTCCGGCCCAGCACGGCGGCATAAGGAAGGTCGGTTACAGGGTTCTCAAACCAGAGATGAATACCGGTGATCGGAGACCAATCGAGATTTGTGAATCGCTCCAGGAAATTCCATTCGCGGGGCAGGGGTTTTGGGAGCAATGAAATCAAGGCGTCCGGCGGAATGGCGCTGATGAAGAAATCCGCTGGTTTTTCTTCACCGCTCCGCAGACGCAACGCGCGAATCGATTCCTGCGAAACTAGAAATTCTGCTGCGGGAGATTCCAATTGCAGCGAGCATTTCTCTCGCAACAACTTGCCGGCATACAGTTCGCCGAGCGAAACCGTGGGCACGCCCATGCGATAACCGCGCTGACTGCGCAGAAACGATTCACGAAAAACCTGGAAGGATGGGCGAGTGGAGAGCCGCTCAATGTCTTCATTCAGCGCGCTGGTGAGAATGACGCGCCAGAAATATTCGATGGCTGCATGGGTCTGC
>Ga0156170_1065_pt1 | contig 28471 bp, 18 predicted proteins | sample RifCSPlowO2_12_FD_107823 | JGI IMG/M metagenome (GOLD analysis project Ga0156170, IMG submission 107823) | Acidobacteria bacterium RIFCSPLOWO2_12_FULL_54_10
GAACTCTCAGGTTCTGGACAAAGCCGTGAGACCACCGCCGGAGTTGCCGGCTCATGTAATCGTAATTGTGCGGTTCTATCGGGTAGCAGACAGCGTCAGGAACAAAGCGAACCTTATGACCAGCTTCATAGAACGTCCAAGTCAAATCCATATCTTCCGCCAGAGTGCGCGACGGCCATCCACCACAGCTCTTTAATGCCGAGGTTCTGTACATGGAAAAACAGCCGGATGAGATCAGAGGTTTTTCGTAATAGTCCTGCACCTGCTTGTAGAAATTGAACGCAAACAAGTATTCGACGTAACGTCCTCTCTCCCAAATCGTGTGAACATTTCTTGGCAGCACCATGCCGGAGGCAGCCACGACATCTGCGTCCGTGAATGCTGCGGCCAGTTTTTCGATGGCGTCAGGGGCCAGTATCGTATCCGCATCAATCGCCATCACCCACTGTGTTTGCACCTGCGGGAGTGCGAAATTCTGCGCGCCAGCCTTGGACCCGGTGTTGGCAGGCGGCTGGATTACCGTAACGCCCATGGCGCGAGCTGCTTCCGCTGTTCCATCCGTCGAGCAATCGTCGATGACTATGATTTCTGCTGGCAGCAGGGTCTGCTCCTGCAAGCTTCGAATCGTGTCACCTACGGATGCCGCTTCGTTGTAAGCAGGGACAATAACGGTCAACGATGCCTGATTCGAGCTCTTTTTATGCAATCCCAATGTCATGAGCTACAAAGCCACACTTCCAAATAAACTTTTATCGGCACAGCCTACATATCCAATTTATTGATCTTGTGGTTGTTAAACAATAGTACTTCGGCACTAATTTAGGCATAGGACATGGCATCCATGACACACGATTTACTGATAATTCAGCTATATGGTGCATCGTAATTGGGGGGGTTGAAAGATTGGAAATTTGCCTGGGCTTAAGGAGCGCTGGCGGAAGCTACAGGTTTGGACAATTCGGCATCAATCAGTTTCTCAAATGCGGCAGATGGCTGTGCACCGGATATTGAAAACCCGTTAATGAAAAAAGCCGGGGTGCCGCTCACGCCGGCTTTCATGCCTGCCTGCAAATCTTCTTCAACTGAGGTTGTAAATTTATTCGAGTTCAGGCAGACCTCAAACTGCTCCGTATCTAAATCAATCGTAGCCGCCCGCATGATGAGCGCCGGAGATTTCAGGTCTTTGGGGTTCTCAAATAGCAAATCGTGATATTCCCAGAATTTTCCCTGTTCCCCTGCGCAACGCGATGCTTCCGCGGATTTCTGCGCTTCCGGATGAATCTGGCGCAGCGGAAAGTCCCGGTAAGCTAATTTTATTTGACCATCATATTTTTTGAGAAGTCCCTGGATGGTCTTATAGACATTCAGACAAAAAGGACACTGGAAGTCTGAAAATTCCACGATAGTGATGGGCGCTTGCGGATTTCCGCGCACGCGCGCTGGATCGTAGCTGACCTCCACTTTAGGAGGCTTCAGTGAAATATTGATCTTGGCTTGCTTGCGAAGGCTATCGAAATAAGCCTGCCTGGTATCCTGCGCTTTGGATTGCTTGATGAGAGTTCGCAGTTGGTCCTTCACTTCTTCCAGGGGACGTTTGATCTGCTCTTTTTGGGCGTCGTAGGCGGATTGCAACTCCTCATTGGTCGGTTCGGGAACGGAAGCGTCCACCTCGTCCAACAGTTTTTCTACTGTAATCCCCTTTTCCATGGCTGCTGCGATGACAAGCTTTTCGTTGATCACACTTTCCAGTGCGCGGCTCTTCAGGTCATACTCCTGATTTTTTAATTGCAGGAGCTGGGATTGAATGCGGGGAACCAAGTCCTCTTCATAAATGGGAGTCCCTGAGACAGTCGCAACGGGCTGAGGGGTTTGAGCCACGGCCGGAGGTAAGAATGCTGCTCCCAAACATGCAAGCAACAGAGATGCCTTGCTGAACGTGACGGAGCGCATGATATTAGGTCCCTCCGAACCCCGACCAAAATACTTGGTCCTTAAATAAATGAATGTAACGCAACTATGTATAGTTTACCGCACACTTTTGATTCGATCCGAATAAATACGAGTCCAGGCGCTGATGCGGAGTAACACAACTATGCACCTTGCTGGTTAGTTGTATTGATAACCCATGCATTGGAAGGAATCAGCATGGTGGGTGGGGCGAGGCTCGAACCTGCGACCTCCTGTTGGCAAGGACTCGCCGAACGACGAATCAACAACATACAATTTAAACCATCTTTACAGTTGATATGTAGTTAGTAAAGGGGAGGGATTTCTGTCGCCCCTGCCGGGGTTAATCTGTTTATCGTATTAATTACCCAGGACTTACGCGCTGGACTAGAATTTACCGACCCTCCGGGGCTTATCGGGCAATTCACACACCAACAATAAAAATGGCCTAGCCATTCATATGATTTAAGTTTCAGAGCAGGGCGAAGCGATGAGAAAAACGGGCATAGCAAAATAGTCCTAATCGTTCCATGCCACTAGTACGTCCGATTCAGTCGTAAATGGGTCTTTTGAGTCATCGACATGCGGTGCATTGCAGATTAAATTCAATGCTGCAAGACGATTTGTAGCAAGTGTTCCTAGTTTTCTCCCCCTAGAAAATTAAGATAATGCGCGAGGAGGCGCTTCCCCAATGTTATCAGCAGGTCGAATTACCAAAACTTTCCTAGTGATGAGTTTAATAGCGCTAGGCTATCTATTCGCAAAGCCCGGACAAGTTGAAGCGGCGGCAAAAGTCGATTTGGAGCAGTGCGCCAACGGAACATTATCCGCTCCCTTAGCCGGCGGGACGTGCGACTACGAGCGCGGCAATATGAATGAGCAAAAGTCTCATTACGCGGAAGGGAACTATATCAGCTACCGGATGGTCATCACGGGGCTAGCCTCTGGCCCCCACGTCTTGCAATTCAGTTGGGACACCACGAAGCAGAGCAAGCACGCCATCGACTGGATCGGCACCCATAACATAACCAATACCGGCGCCAACCCTTGTCAGAAGGACACGCATACTTCCAATCAAACAGAATATTGCACCCTTGCGAGCTTTTCCGACGAAGCTTTCATTCCCGTCGATCCGAATATCCAGAGTGCGACAATTACTCCATTGCTCGGACCGCATCCAACGATGCCAACCTCAGGCAAGTTTTACGCATGGGGCGCGGATATCACAAATGAGACGGCGGCAGGAATACTCAATATCACTTACAGTTTGATCCCGGCAGGCAGTTACGTCGGGGATACAAGCACCACGCTTGTACAGATCAATTTTACGGTGCCTAATCCTGCCGGCACGGTTGTTTTTGCGTGGGCGGGACACATCGGGGACCACCGGACTTACCTGTTACCCGATAGTGGCTGGGGCACTGGGAACTCAGCGGTTGACGTATCCGGGTCGCCTTACCATACTTCCCTTGTTTCGTTGGATGGCAGCGGCGGAAACCTGGACCTGCAGTTGGCAGCATCGGCAATTACCTCGCCTGCTCGCATCACCGTGAATAAACTATGCGTTCCGAATACAGACAACGGCAATCCTACATTTCCGTTCACCTACACAGCACCCGGACAGAATGCGGCGGCGTTTCCAAATTCACCTCTGGCCTGCGAGGACAGTGAAAATCTGGATATTAATTCATTCGCAAATGCAAACGGCGACAACTACATCATCGCGGAAACCCCTGCTACGGGCTGGCGCTTGACTGCTTTGCAGTGCGACCTCATGGATACTTTGGGGAACGTGATAACTCAAAATATTGGCCAGAACAAAAATTTAAGTACCGGCTCCATTACATTGAGCGTGCATGAAGGCGATACCATCAATTGCACCTATACGAACAAACGCAAGCCGCGGTTGATCGTGACCAAGCTCGTCACCACTGATGATGGCGGCAATGCTGAGCCTTCGCAGTTCGACATCAGCGTCAGCGGAGATTCGCCAAGCCCAAGCGGTTTCCCCGGAGACCCCGACGGCACGTTGGTAATTCTGGATCCATCAGGAGACAACGATGGCGATTATGACGTAAACGAAGCTGCATTTTCTGGTTATGTTGGAACTTTCTCCGGAGATTGCAATTCTAACGGTGTCGGAACTGTTCCCGACGGCGGAACTCATACTTGCACGATCACCAATGATGACCAGCCGGCGACGTTGACGTTGGTTAAGACGGTTGAAAACGACAATGGCGGCAGTGCAACGGAAGATGATTTCCAGGCCTACATCAATGAAAATGAAGTTCCCTGGGGTGCAGCGCAGACGCTAAACGCGGGCAGCTACACAGCTTCCGAAGATGGCATGACAGGCTATGTGGCTTCAAGCTGGGGCGGCGATTGCGAAGAAGATGGAACCATCACATTGAACGCAGGCGACAACAAGACCTGCTCGATCACCAACGATGACATCGCACCGATCCTACACCTGCGGAAGATCGTGACGAACGACAACGGCGGCGAGGCGACGTTAGCGGCTTCACGCTGACGGCGAACGGCACGGATTCCAACGATCTATCGGGGACGAGCCCGGTAGATTCTGACGAGACTTTGTTAGCGGACACGTTTGCACTGTCGGAGACCGAAGTTGATGGCTACGATGCCAGCGACTGGGTGTGCGTGGGCGGCGACCAGAGCGGCGCGAGCATCACGCTGGGATTGGCCGAGGAAGCAACCTGCACGATCACCAACGATGACATCGCACCGATCCTACACCTGCGGAAGATCGTGACGAACGACAACGGCGGCGAGGCGACGTTAGCGGACTTCACGCTGACGGCGAACGGCACGGATTCCAACGATCTATCGGGGACGAGCCCGGTGGATTCAGGCGCAGGGTTGAAGGCAGACACGTTTGAGCTGTCGGAGACCGAAGTTGCTGGTTACGATGCCAGCGACTGGGTGTGCGTGGGCGGCGACCAGAGCGGCGCGAGCGTCACGCTGGCGTTGGGCGAGAGCGCCACCTGCACGATCAACAACGACGACCAGACGGCGCACCTGACGTTAATCAAAACGGTAACGACCGACAACGGCGGCACGGCGGTAGCTGCTGACTGGACACTGAGCGCAAACGGGCCGACGCCAATCTTTGGACCGGGCGGAGTATCTTCAGATGTAAACACTGGTACTTACAGCCTTTCTGAGTCGCCCGGACCTGCCGGCTACACGGCGGGGAACTGGAATTGTGTCGGCGGCACGCAGAACGGCGCGAGCGTAACACTGGCCTTGGGGCAGTCTGCCACGTGCACCATCAACAACGATGACATTGCAGCGATGTTGCGGTTGCTCAAGCAGGTAGTGAACACAGTCGATGGCCCCGCGAACGATGCGGGACGATTCGACTTGTTCATTAACGACGTTCTTAAAGCAGATAACGTTGGGCATGGGGCAATCCCCGGCGGCATCGTCAGCAGCAACGTACAACCTGGAATATATTCGGTGCACGAAGAAGCCGGCACTATGGAAGACGATAACGAGACTCCATTACACCTCTATGTGTCGGGGATCGCTTGCTTCAACACGGCTGATTTCTTCCAAAACGGGCCAGGCGCTACTCCGATTGCGATGGCGGGGCCGTTCAACCTCTTTACAACTAACGGCGTTCCTGCGGAGAACCCGACGTTGAATAACCTTACGCTGAATTTGGGGGATGACGTCATCTGCATCTTCCAGAACACCGCAAAGGGCCAGATGCCGGTGAACAAGCTGATCAACGGCAAGCCTGCTCCATTCGACGAAAACGATACGCCGGATATATGGCCGAATTACACGTATCCGAAGTACCGGTTCACGCTGTATCCCGATCCGGAAGGAACACCAAACCCGTTCTACGACCCGCAGAACGATGATCCCAGCAGCAAGCTAGATGACGCAACGCTTTACTTCGCTGACTTCTTCCCGGAACATTCGCTGTTCGGCTTCTACCGCGATCTGCCACCAGAGGCAGCGGTGGAGGCGATAGGCGGCCCGTTCGCGGTGTGCGAAGTGGGCATTAACCTCGCTCCGAACGATCCCGACGCCAATGAAGGGATGCCGGCTGGTTACACAAGCGTGTGGCGGCAGAGGCACAACGGCCAGCCCACCGATCCATATGTCTTGTCCGATACTTTCAATGGCGACGTGCAAGACGGCGTTGACCCTGAGGATGCACGCAACGTCACTTGTATCCAGGATGTAACTCTGGAAGAAGGCGGGTCGTTCGAACTTCAGATCGACAACATCACCACCGGACAGATCCAGATTATTAAGGAAACACAAGGCGGAGATGGAACGTTTACTTTCAATCTCAACGGACCGAATCCTGATCCAACCGACGTTGTGGTAACCGATCCTACATCTGAAGGCGTTGGCTACGATGCCATCGTTGCCTTGCCGACGACATTGACTATCGACACGTCGGCAATCCATGACTCTGATCCGGTCACCGTATTGGCAGGCGCTGGTTTCAGCGTTTCAGAAGGAGACCTTCCGGAAGGCTGGATTGCAGTCGGCGATCCGTCTTGCGTGATCGACGGAACGGCGACCACAGTTGTCCCTGCCAACTTCGAGGTTCCGATCGGCGGCCTGGTGGTGTGCACGTTCACAAACCGCAAACAACCAACACTCGAGGTTACGAAAGTCTTGTCACCATCCGATGATGAAGGCACCTTCGCCTTGAGAATCGGCAATGCAACTTATGCGACCGGCGGGGATGGCACAACCACCGGAGCCATTACATTGAGCGTAGGGCCAATTTCGTTCGGTGAGACAGCAGTCTCTCCGGCGAGTATGAATAACTACGATTCGATCATCCAGTGCAATCAGACTGGTTTCGCGGATGTTATAGGAACCGATGCTAACATCACTTTAGCAGCCGGTGAAAACGTCGTCTGCACCATCACCAATACCAGGAAGGAAATCCCCATCCCTGGCCGGTTTACGGGAGGCGGCAGCTTCTATCCGAACACGGAAATTGACCACTCCCCAATCGCTCCATCCAATGATGTTTTCTCGACGGTGCGCATCACTCACGGCTTCACGCTGTATTGCAATACCGAGCTTGGGCCGAACCGGTTGGAAATCAATTGGGCGAGCGACGGACATGGCAGAAATTCAGAGAACAACTTCCACCTGACCAGCCTGACGCAAGTTCTTTGCATCGATGATCTGGATATCCGCGAAGGGAATCCGGTAGCCGACATCGACACCTACGAAGGACGCGGCGTTGGCAGCTTGAACCAGGAGGACGGTTATACGGCTCACTGGGTATTCACTGACGCCGGAGAACCCGGGAAGCGCGATGAGGTCTGGATTGTCATAAAAGAACCGAATACAACGGTTGTTGAAACACCTGATGATCTAAACGGTGAAGAGGTACTCAGAGTCGGCGGCAATTGGGATTCACCCGTTCAACTAAGGGCCATGGTGCCCGGCGATGGCTTTAGAACCGGCAGGGATGGCGCCAACATCCAAAACGGAAATCAACAGGCTCACAAGTTCACTTTCGCGGTGGGAGCTGAAGCAAACCCACTGGAAGCTGATCTCGCGGCCCAGTTTCTTCCGATATCGATCGGCAGTCTGACTGTGGATAGTTACGACAAGCTGATCAGCATCCTCAACAAGACACCGGTCAGCCCAGCGACGGCGAAGTCAGCGGCTAGCGATGCAGCGTATAATTTGGCTGCGCAGTTGACGGCGGCGATCATCAACCAGCAGGTTGGGGCAGGCACATGCTCCAGCCTGGCAACCGCAATAGACGGTTCCCAGAGCTTGCTGGATTCCATCGGCTTTAACGGTATTGGATCGTATCTGACGCCAGCGTTGGCGAAGACCGAGCCGAACAAGACCTTGCGAAAAGAAGCACAATCCTTCGCGGGGTTGCTGGATGCATATAACAGCGGAGGGTGCATGGCGATCGATTAAGCGCGAAACACTGCTCCCAACTAACAGCCTGGCCGGTTAATAACCGGCCAGGCTTTTTTATGCGCCGCGAATCGAGGACGCTGCTACTAAGGAACAACGCAAGTTGTCGACTTGTTAGAGGAAAGTGTGTCGGTCGATGTTTGCCGCTCTCCAATCATTGGACCAGCGGAAAGCCGAAACCTCATCCAATTCTGGAACCACGAAAGCACCTAACAGCATGAGCAAATGAGCGTTACATGGTGGGCGGTGCGGGGCTCGAACCTGCGACCTCCTGCTTGTAAGGCAGGCGCTCTAACCGACTGAGCTAACCGCCCCATGAAAAACCAGGCAATAGAAAACCTGAAAGGGTCATGGAGCATTCCGCTAAGCCCGCCTTCCAAGCCGCATGGAACCGCTGGCTGCTACTCGAAATAACTCCTGCAAGATGGTAGCATTCGGAAGAACGACCCGCAACAGCAGACTCCTCCTGACGAGGTGAACGTGCCGGACAAACCATCCCACAGGTCACACTCACAACTGGAACAGGATATAGGGGCGGCTCGAACGGCAACCGGACCATTGCTGGAGAATCTTCTCTATCACACCTCTTCAGAAGTGCTCAGTGCGTTGCTGGAAAATCCTCGATTAGGCGAGAGCCATGTCACCGTACTACTATCACGGAAGGATCTTCCCCGGGATATGATTCGACAGATCGCTCAGAACCGTGAATGGATGAAAAGCTATTCCCTCAAGCTGGCTGTAGTGAAACATCCCCACGCCCCGCGTCACTTTTCATTCCCGATGCTGAAGCATTTGTATCTTTTCGATCTTATGGGGATCGCCGCCACCCCCGGAACGCCGCCGGATTTACGCCGACAGGCGGAGGACGCCATATTTGCGCAGCGGGAAAGGATCGCGCTTGGACAGCGGCTGACGCTGGCCCGCCGCGGATCGTCGCGCATTGCCGGCGGGCTTTTGAATGATCCGGACCCGAAAGTTTTGGAGTCGGCGTTGCAGAACCCTTATTTGACGGAAATCGAAGTGTCCAACGCGCTCTATCGCCCGCAAGCTAACTCCTGCCTGACGGACACTTTGCTGGAAGATTCTCGCTGGATTAATCGTCGTTTGGTAAAACTGGCATTGCTTCGGAGTGAATTTTTATCGCTGGGCCATTTTATGGATTTACTCTCCAGATTGAATATACAAGACTTGGCTGATGTCGCAGAGGACGCTCGAATTGCACACAATCTTCGTGAATACGCTGGAAAACTATTAAAGTCGCGCCAAGCGTCCCAGCGACGGAAAATAAACGCCAGGCAAGCCAGCAAGTGATTCCTTTCATGGCGTTCCAAATTGCATTTGCGCTGATGCAGTTCGCAGAAAGCAATGCGCGCTCATGCGATGAGACAGCCATCACGGGAAGTCGAGCGGCTGGCGCATGGTACAATTAGCCTGCTAACTGCCTGCGACCTCATCTTGGCAGATATCATTTATGTCTGTTTTCCCATTCTTTCATTTGTTGGCCATATCGTTGATCATCCTCGCGAATGCCTTTTTCGCGACCGTAGAATTCGCTTTAGTCAGCGCACGGCGAACCTGGCTTCAGCAGAAAGCCGAGCAAGGCGATACTCGCGCCGAGGCTGCCATCAAACTGATCTCCAATCTGAATCAGGTAGTCAGCGGGACGCAGGTTGGCATCACAATGACCAGCCTCGCTCTCGGATGGGTGGGAGAAATTACACTGGCGGAAGCACTGGAGCCAGTAATGACGACTTTAGACGCCGAAAATGCGGTGCTCTTGCACAGCGTCGCAGCCGCATTGGCATTCCTCGGACTCACCTTCCTTCATGTCGTTCTCGGAGAACTGGTCCCCAAGCAGGTGGCCTTGGGACGTGCAGAAAGGCTTTCGATATTACTGGCATGGCCGATGACGGTTTTTTTGAAACTCGTCCGCGGCCCTCAGCAATTTTTGCATTCCTGCTCTTTTTTTCTGGCACAGCATCTGGGAGCAAAAGCGGCGGGCAGCGTGCCTACCGCTTACTCACCGGAAGAGCTAAAAATGCTGGTCTCTGCAAGTCATCGCAGCGGAGCCTTGCCTGCCCACCAGCATGAAATGATTCACAGCATCATGGACCTTCGCCAGATTCTGGCCCGGGAAATCATGGTTCCCCGATCCAACATCGTCGCGGTTCCCGTCCATTATTCACTGGAAGAGGTATTGCGACTGGTCACCGAAGACCAGCACTCCCGACTCCCTGTGTATGAAACTTCTCCGGAGCACATCATTGGCGTTCTGTACAGCAAGGATCTATTTCGCGTTTGGCAGGAGCGCGAAGCAGCGCTACGCAACCAACTGCCATCGCGCACATTTTCTCTTCGCAGTCTCGTCCGCGAAATTCTGGTGGTGCCGGAAACCAAACCCATCGACCAATTGCTTCGGGAATTCCAGCAAAAACGCAGGCACATGGCTCTCGTGGTGGATGAGTTCGGAAGCACGGTGGGGCTGGTGACCGTGGAAGATGTCTTGGAACAAATCGTCGGGGAGATAGAAGACGAATATGACTGGGAAATTCCCCCCGGCCTCCGCATTGGAGAAAGCTCGCTGGTATTGGAGGCCCGCATCAACATTCTGGATTTGGAAAGCCAATATGACATTTCCCTTCCGCGAGACGAGGGGTTTGAAACTCTTGCGGGCTTCATGCTCCACCAGTTCGGCCACATTCCAAAAGAGGGCGAGTCATTTGTATTTGACCATTGGCGATTCACCGTGCTGGACATGGAGCATCACCGTGTGGCGAGTGTGAAAGCAGAGAAAATCGACATGGGCGAACAATTCCAAGACGCCCAGGCCAGCAGCTTGCCAAATCAGTAACGGGCAGATGATTGCCCTGAATCAGCCATTTCGGTTACATTGCCATCGGAAGTGGAAGATGTGCCCGTGAGACAGACATTGGAAATCGAACCATGCGGATGATGAATACATCGACGGCCGAGATGATGGACCAGAAAGAATGGCTTTCGTGGCTGATTCGAGTACGGGCTGTCATCATCACGTTTCTGCTGGGTCTTCAATTAACCATCCAGCAAGTTGTGCAGCTCCAGGACCTGCAGGCCGTCCAAGTCCCCATGGATTTTTTCCTTGCGGTGATGGTCTTCTGGTACCTGCTGGATTTAATTTTCCTCATTCTGCTGAAAGTAAATGCAGATCATAACCTTCAGTCATACCTGCAAATTGTCACCGACACGCTGATGGTATCGCTGGTGATTTATTTCACCGGAGGCCTGGACAGTTATTACTTTTTTCTTTATCCCCTGACCATTCTATTGGGGAGCATGATTCTCTCCCGCGGCTGGACTTACTTAATCGCCAGTTTGTGCTTCATCCAATCGGGTCTGTTGCTGGAATTGCCTTACTACCGGCTAATTCCGTTTTACGGGCCGTCGTTCCCAGATTTGAAAAGCCTGCAATTGCGAATCGCCGCCAACCTGGCTGCATTCCTAGCCGTTGCCTATTTGGGCAGTCTGTTGGCAGAAATTTTAAGGCGCACCGGCGTGGAACTGAAGGACAAGGCTGGGAAGCTCGAAGATTTGCAAGCACTGAATAAAGACATTATTGAAAGCATGCGCGGCGGCTTGATAACGACCGACTTGCAAGGATCGATTCTCTTGCTGAATTCGGCTGGCGCGGAAATTCTCGGTTGCGAACTCGGAGAACTTCAGGGCCGTCAGATCGACTCCATTTTCCCAACCGTCAATCCGGGCAGCAGGCCCGACATTTCCATCGTCCGCGAGGAAATTACATGGGATCGGCACGGCGGGGAAGAGAAGCACCTGGGAATCAGCGTAGCGGCTTTGAGCCGCAATCAGGAAACCGTTGGTTACGTATACAATTTTCAAGACCTGACCCAGCTCAAGCAGCTTGAACGGGAAGTGCAACTCAAGGACCGTATGGCGGCCATCGGACGGATGGCGGCGGCCATTGCCCATGAAATCCGCAATCCTCTTGCTTCCATCGCGGGTTCCGTAAAATTGTTTTCCAACATGGCGAGCCTGAATCCCGATGAGGACCGGCTGATTCAGATTGTGCTCAAGGAATCCGAGCGGCTGAATGGCATCATTACAGACTTCCTGCTCTATTCCAGGGAAAAAAGTTACCAGTACGTGACCGGCAATGTAGCGGAGGTTTTATCCGAAACGCTGGCCTTGATCGAAAATCATCCGCGATTCCTGCGCGGCCAGCACCACATAGTGACGCAGTACCTCGCCCAGAATGCTGCTGCGCGATTTGATCCCGACCGCATGCGGCAGGTATTCTGGAACCTGGGCGACAATGCGCTCAAAGCAATGCCCAAAGGCGGCATGCTGACCGTTACCGTGCGGTTATCGCAACAGTACGGACGGCTGGAAATTTTATTTCAAGATTCCGGCGTCGGTCTTTCACCGCAGCGGGCGGAGAAAATCTTTGAACCGTTCCAATCGGACTTTGAAGGGGGCACAGGCTTGGGGCTAGCGATTGCCTACCAAATTATTTCCGCGCACAATGGAAGCATTCGCGCTGAGCCCGAAAATCAAGGATGCACGATGTGCATCGAACTACCGCTGGTTGGAATGGCACCAGACCGGGAAATTTCCGCCGCCGCTATCCATGGCTAACATACTTCTCGTAGACGACGAACGCTCCATCCGCGACATGTTGGAAATCGCTTTCCGAAAGGAAGGGCATCGCGTGGAGTCTGCCGGAAGCGCGGCGGCAGCGCTGGAAAAATTGCACACCCGGATTTTCGATCTCGTCATCTCCGATATCAAAATGCCTCAAGCCAGCGGTCTGGACCTGCTTCGCCAGATTCGCGAAACATATCCTGAAATCCTGGTCATTCTGATCACCGCTCATGGGACCACTGGAACCGCTCACGAAGCCGGGCAATTGGGCGCGTTTGCCTACCTTGAAAAAACGCATGAGCTGATCGACGATCTCAAGTTCACGGTGGACCGGGCGCTGGAAACCTCGAAAATCAGGGCAGAGAATATCACCCTGAAGCGGGAGCTCGAGAAAAATCGCGGCCTCGGAAGCATTGTTGGGCAGAGTCCGCAAATGAAGCCTGTTTTTGATCTGATCCTGAGCGTCGCTCCCACAACCAGCACGGTGTTGATCCTGGGAGAGAGCGGCACAGGCAAAGAACTGGTAGCCAAGGCGATTCATGCGCACAGCCCGCGAGCCAAAGCGCCTTTTGTGTCCATTAACTGCAGCGCGTTTCAGGAAACACTACTGGAAAGCGAGCTATTCGGATACATGAAAGGCTCTTTCACCGGAGCCACCAATAATAAAAAAGGGCTTTTCGAGTACGCATCGGGTGGCACTATTTTTCTGGATGAAATCGCCGAGACGAGCCTGCCCATGCAGGTTAAACTCTTGCGGGCATTGCAGGAGCGCAAGATCCGGCCAGTCGGCGGCAATGAAGAAATAGAGATTGATGTGCGGGTCGTGGCCGCCACGAACCGCGATTTGCAGCAGATGATCCATGAAAAAGAGTTTCGCGAGGACCTCTACTACCGCATCAGCGTCATACCCGTGGAGATCCCGCCGCTGCGGAAACGCCCCTCTGACATCTCGCTGCTGGCGTTCCACTTTCTCGAACAATTTAACCGCCAGATGGGGAAAGGGCTCCAGGGGATTAGCGGTGAAGCGTTAAGGCTGCTGGAAAACTACAACTGGCCAGGAAATGTTCGCGAGTTGGAGAATGCCATCGAGAGAGCGGTAGCCCTGGAAAAAGGCACTGAAATTGTGCCCGATTCCCTTCCTGAGCGGGTTGTAAAAGGCCCTGCGATCAGTTTAGACCGGGTTGGCCCGCTGGAATTCCCGGAGGATGGTTTAGACCTTCAGCACCAGGTCGAAGTCATCGAGCGGTCGCTGATAGAGGCTGCGCTGGACCGTTCTCATGGAGTTCGGACCCGTGCCGCCGAATTATTACGAATGAGTTACCGATCGTTCCGTCATTACGCAAAAAAACATGGATTGTAGCCATTCAAACTCTCTCTCTCCAATTCATTGTGGTCCACTTGCCCGGCTTGCAGATTCCCTGTAAAGTAATCGTGATTGTCGTTGTAAAACCTTCGCAAGGGGTATCGCATGGTCCAAAAGACCTGGATGTTCAGTCTGTGTCTATTATTTGCAGCCTCCGTGCTGGTCTCTTGCAGTAGAAACCGGCAAGGCGAAGAGGCATCGGAAATCGTCATTGGTGAATTTGGATCGCTGACCGGAACCACGGCCACCTTCGGCATTTCGACAAAAAATGGAATCGACATGGCAGTCGACGAGGTCAACCAGGCTGGCGGACTGCTGGGGAAAAAAGTTCGCGTCATTGTGGAAGATGATCAAGGCAGGCCGGAAGAAGCGCAGACCGTGGTGACCAAGCTGATTACCAGGGACCGCGTGGTGGCCATTCTGGGCGAAGTGGCGTCCTCGCGCACTCTGGCAGCAGCGCCCGTCGCGCAGCAAAACGGCATTCCCATGATCAGTCCCTCCTCGACCAACCCGAAAGTCACACAGGTTGGAGACTATATCTTCCGCATCTGCTTCATCGACCCCTTTCAGGGATTGGTAATGGCGAAGTTCGCCACAAGCACGCTAAAAGTACAAAATGTTGCAGTACTCCGCGACATTAAAAATGATTATTCTGTAGGTCTTGCAAACGTCTTCGTGGAAAACTTCGTGCAAATGGGCGGGAAGATTGTTGCTGATGAAAGTTATAGCGAAGGAGACACGGACTTCAGCGCCCAGCTTACGGCGCTACGAGCAACAAAGCCCCAAGCCATTTTCGTCCCTGGTTATTATACGGAAGTGGGCCTGATCGCGCGGCAGGCGAAGAATCTTGGCCTAACCGTTCCCTTGCTCGGCGGCGATGGTTGGGATTCCCCCAAACTTTGGGAAATCGGCGGGGAGGCGTTGAACGGGTCTTATTACTCCAACCATTCCTCTATGGATGATCCCAATCCTGTCATTCAGGAATTTGTTACCGAGTACAAAGCGCGCTTTAACGAAGTGCCCGATGCCTTGGCTGCGCTGGGATTTGATTCGGCAAAAGTTTTGTTTGATGCCATTCGGCGGGCTAATTCCATGGAGCCGGCCAAGATTCGGGATGCCATTGCACAGACCAGGGATTTACCAGGAGTGACTGGGAGCATTACGCTGGATCAAGAACGCAATGCTATTAAACCCGCCGTGGTTTTGCGCGTGCAAAACGGAAAACTGGAATACGTTGAATCCGTCAGCCCGTAGACCGTTGTATCCGTGTGCTAGCTGAACGAATGATGCATAACTCGCCGCTTCCTTTCGGAGTTGATATATTTCCACGCAGGAGTCAATCCTGATGGATACCTTCCTGCAACAAATAATCAACGGCATTTCGCAAGGCAGCGCCTATGCGTTGATCGCCCTGGGATACACGATGGTTTATGGTGTCCTTCGGCTTATCAATTTCGCTCATGGCGATGTCTACATGTTCGGCGCATTCATGGGCTACTACATAGCCAACAGCCCGTGGATAAAGGCTTTGGGCGGCACTGGGTTCATCAGCGTCGTAGTGGTCATGACGGGCGCCATGGCCCTATCCGCCGGCTTGGGCATTCTCATCGAGCGATTTGCCTACCGGCCAGCCCGGGGAGGCTCGCGCTTTGCGATGACTTTTTGGCTGGGAATCGTCGGCTTGTGCTTTGGGCAATTGATGAGCGGCAAGCCTGGGTTTATAGTTCTCGGCGCCGCTGCGGGAATTCTTGCCGGGCTTGCCTGGGAAAAATTCGGCCTGCATCCGGTGACGCAGGCTCCTCGTTTGGGGCTGCTCATCATTGCCATCGGCGTTTCGTTGTTTCTGGAAAACGGCGGCCAATTGGCATTCGGAGCAGACCCGAAATTCTTCCCTCAAATCATTCCCAGCACCATGCTGGATTTCGGGCCGCTGCGCATTGACACGCAAAAGATGATCGTACTGATCGTTTCCATTGTGCTGATGGTCCTGCTGGAAGTGGTCGTCAAATACACGAAAATCGGCAAAGCGATGCGGGCGGTGTCTTACAATCTAGATGCCGCAAAGCTGATGGGCATCAACACGGACCGCGTCATCTCTTTCACGTTTGCGCTAGGCTCTGCGCTGGCTGCCGCTGGCGGCATATTGGTTTCGCTGATGTATCCCAAAATTGATCCGCTCATGGGCATCATGCCGGGACTGAAGGCATTTGTGGCGGCGGTCTTGGGTGGCATTGGCAACATCACCGGCGCCATGCTCGGCGGATTGATTGTCGGCATGGCGGAAGTCATGGCCGTCGGCTACGGACAGTCCACCTACCGCGACGCCATTGCGTTTATCATCCTGGTTTTGATTTTGCTTCTGAAGCCATCTGGAATCATGGGAAAAGGGATGGTTGAGAAGGTGTGAAAAAATCCGGCCTGAAGTGGGTCTATTGGCTTTCCGCGCTTGCTCTCCTGATAGTCCTTCAGGCTGTCTTGAGGGATTGGATAGGCGCTTATTATTATCAGATCCTGATTCTGGTCGGCATCAATATTATTCTTTCCGTCAGCCTCAATCTCATCAACGGATTCACGGGCCAGTTTTCTATCGGCCATGCCGGGTTCTACGCGGTGGGAGCCTACACTTCCGCTGCCGTCGTGGTTTACGGCGGTCCCGCCCTCCAGCCTCTCATTTCATTTTTGCCTGCGATGGGACAGAACGCGGTTGTATTGCTTTTGGGCCTGCTCGCGGCCAGCGTAGCGGCAGGAATAGCAGGCCTGCTGGTGGGTATACCGTCGTTGCGGCTGCGCGGGGATTATCTGGCGATTGTCACGCTGGGCTTCGGCGAGATCATTCGCGTCCTGATCCTAAACATCGATGCAATTGGCGGATCACGGGGCTTCACGGGCATTCCGCAGCTCAGCAATTTTTTCTGGGTGTATCTGGCAGTTTTGGTCACGGTGGCTACGGTTCACAATCTCGTTCATTCCAGTTACGGTCGCGCTTTCATCGCCATTCGTGATGACGAGATCGCTGCCGAAGCCATGGGTGTGGACACCACGCGCTTCAAGGTCTTGTCCTTTGTGATTAGCTCCATGTTTGCGGGAATCGCCGGAAGCCTGTTTGGGCATTTCACGATGTATCTCCACCCGAATTCCTTCTTATTCACGACATCCTTCTATTTGATCATCATGATCGTGGTCGGCGGATTGGGCAGCATCGAAGGGTCAATTCTAGGCGCTATTCTGATCACCGTTGTGCTGGAGGCGTTCCGGGAGTTCGGCGCATTGCGGCTGGTAAACTTTTCCATCTTGCTCGTATTGATCATGATCTATCGCCCGCAAGGGTTGCTGGGCGCTTGGACTCTGTCCAGGAAAAAATCGTAGAAAATAATCTGGTTGCGCGCATGGAAATTCTGGAAATAAAAAATTGCACAAAGCGTTTTGGCGGCCTCGTGGCGGTCAAGGGCTTGAGCCTGTCCTTGAACCAGGGCGACCTCTACGGCTTGATCGGACCCAACGGCGCGGGGAAGACCACCGTATTCAATCTGATTACCGGCGTGTACCGAGTGGATGAAGGAACCATCGAGCTGGAAGGAAGGAATCTCCGCGGACTGAAGCCCTCGGGCATTGCCAGTCTGGGAATGTCTCGCACGTTTCAGAATATCCGGCTCTTCCAAAGCATGACCGTGCTCGAAAACGTAAAGCTCGCCAGCCACTTGAGAAAGAAGCAAGGATTGATCGATGCCGTTTTGCGGACGAGCCGATTAAAGAAAGAAGAAGCGGAGATCGAAAACAGAACCCTGGAATTGCTCCGTGTTTTCGGCCTGGAGAAACGCGCTGATGAACTTGCCGGCAATCTCCCCTACGGCTCACAGCGCAGGCTGGAGATTGCCCGGGCGCTGGCCACTAATCCCAAAGTTCTTTTGCTGGACGAACCAGCCGCCGGCATGAACCCCCAGGAGTCGATGGAATTAATCGAGCGGATTCGGTGGATCCGCGATCACTTCCAGATCACCATCCTGCTGGTGGAACACAATATGAATGTCGTGATGGGCGTCTGCGAACGAATCCAGGTTATCGATTATGGCGAAACGATTGCGATCGGGAGTCCCAAGGAAATCCAGGACAATCCGAAAGTGATCGAGGCCTACCTCGGAGGTGCGTGATGCTGGAAATCAAAAACGTTTCCAGCCGCTACGGCGCCATCGAAGCGTTAAAAAAGATCAACCTCCAGGTCGGCCAGGGAGAAATCGTAACTCTCATCGGAGCCAACGGCGCGGGCAAGACCACCACCTTGCGCAGCATCACCGGACTGATTCCCATTGAATCGGGCGAAATATTGTTCGAAGGAAAGCGATTGAATGGTGTCCCTACTCATCGCATCGTCGCCATGGGAATTTCCATGGTGCCGGAGGGACGCGCCATTTTTGCCAATCTGACAGTTTTAGAGAATCTGGAAATGGGAGCCTATCTCGAAAAAAATAAAACGCGGATTGCCATGGAACTGGAACGGGTTTACAAAATGTTTCCGCGCTTGAAGGAACGCCGGAAACAGTTGGGCGGCACGCTCAGCGGCGGCGAGCAGCAAATGCTGGCCATCGGCCGCGCGTTAATGGCCGCCCCGCGCCTGCTGCTGCTGGATGAACCTTCCCTGGGGCTAGCGCCGCTCCTGGTGCACACCATATTTTCAGCCATCGATGAAATCAACAAGGAAGGGACTACGATCCTGCTCGTAGAGCAGAACGCCAACGCCGCCCTCAAACATGCTCACCGTGGCTACGTTCTGGAAACCGGGTCGGTCGTGATGGAAGGCCCGTCACGGCAGCTTGCCGCCGACCCGCGCGTCAAAGAAGCCTATCTGGGTGAGAGGTGAAATTCTGATGCTTCCCTGAACTGATTCGACTATTTCTAAGGCGTTTGGGTCGCACTGCATTTGCTGTTCTAATGGATTAAAAATGATCGAGGCGAGAGGATTTATTTCTCCGCAGAACTTGCCGTTTGGAACTACACTGGTTTTTATTATTTAAATAATTATTGATATAAAATTTCGAGGAAACTCCTGAGAACACTTCCTCGCGTATCGAATGGCTGGTTCCAGCATTGGTCAGCCTGGCATGTGTTTCCCCTCTCATCGTGTTTTGGAACCGCTTTAAGACTTTCTACTGGTTCGACGATGACTGGGACATGATCTCCGAGTTGCAATCGCTGGGGCTTGTGCGCTGGATGCAGCAGCCGTTTGGCGAAAACTTCGTGCCCCTGTTTAAGGCGCTTTGGGCTTGGGCGATTCCGCTGATCGACGGCAGCTACTTCGGAATGCTCTGCCTCTTATGGATCACGCACGTGGCAATCCTGCTCCTGTTCGCGGCGCTGCTGAGGCGCTTTGGGCTGTCTTGGCAAGCGCAAAGCCTCGCGGTGCTGACGCTGGGGATGCCGTGGTCGAACATCGAGGCGCTGGCATGGGCAACGCAATGGTCGTCCTTGCTCGCTACCTTTTTCCTGCTGCTCGCGTGGTTGTTGCTGCTGGCTGCGGAGTCGGGGAAACACTCGAAATGGCTCTCTGTGCTCGCCGCCATTTCCGCCCTGGCGAGCGCCGCCTGTTTTCCGCGAGGCGTGCTCACAGGCGCCCTGCTCGGGTTGTTTTTACTCCAGGCATTTCCGGAAGACCGGACCACCCGCCGCTGGCGTCTGTGGATGGCGGTAGTCCTGATCGGCGTTACGTGCATCGCGTTGCTTCCCTACCGCTGGTTGATTCACGACTACCCTAAATTTCAGGGATTCAATGCCGCCAGGCTGCTGGGAATGGCCGATTTTGCAATCCATTATTGGCTGCTGAATCCGCTGTATCACCTGCTGCCCATTCCCCAAAAGGCTGTGAATGCGGAAGCCATATTCATTGCCGGATCGTGCAAGGCGCTGGTGCTAGGAGCGGGGCTATATGTTTCCACCGCACGACAGAAAAGACTTCTATGGACGCTGTTGCTGCTGGATGCGGGGACGGCCGCGCTCTTGTCCATGGGGCGCTTCGACCTGGGTGTTGCCGCATCGGTCGTTACTCGTTACCAGTACGCTTCGCTGCTGTGCTTCGCGCCATTTTTCGCCATCGCTGTGATGAAGGGGCTGGAACTCCTCAGGCCGGTTGCGAGCAGAGCCGCGCTTGTGATCCTCTTTGTGGGCTGGGGCCTGCTGCTGGGCTATCCGTGGGCGCGCCACAGCGCTCGCTGGGCGCAATGGCGCGGGCAGAATGTGAAAGACGCGGTTGCTTCAACGCCATCCGATCAGCGATTTGGAAATCCCTGGACCACAGCCGGCCGTGCCAGAGAGCTGATTCAGATTTATCACCTGCACTGAGACCGCGCGAGCTGTGACTGCCAACCCAAGCTGCTTCCTGGATGCGGATTCTATAGGACGCAAGTTCTTGTGCCATGTATTTCGTGGAGTGCGCTGCACTCCGTCTCGTTCGCTCATTGCAGTTTCTTCAGAAAATAAGCTTCCATCCTAATTGCATCTGTCGCGGGTTGTTCGCGCTGGAGGAGCGTCCAAAGCTGGGAGTGAATGAGATGAAGACTCTCCGGAGGTAGCAACCTTATGGGTGAGAAACAATATCAGCCCTTTCAGCTCTCCTTCAACGCTTCGTTAAGAGTCGATTTCCAAGGATCGCGGGTCACGTCGGACGGCGGTCTGGTTCTGGTGCGGGAGCTGGACGAACGCTTGCGATTCGGTGAACTCATCGAACAGCACTTGACCGACTCTCGCCGTGGCAAGAACTCACAGTTGGCCTTGGCCGACTTGCTGCGGAAGTCTATCTACAGCCAACTGGCCGGCTACGAGGATGTGAATGACGCCGAGCGGCTGTCCCAGGACTCGACCTTCCGACTGATCAGTTCCGATAGGATTGGGGATCGAGGCGCGGCCCTGACATCGCGGTTGCAGACTTTCGAGACGGAAATTCTGACCGAGGAGGGGAATTTCGCGGGGCTGGCACCACTTCTAGTTCACACCATATTTTCAGCCATAGATGAAATCAACAAGGAAGGCACCACAATCCTTTTGGTGGAGCAGAACGCCAACGCCGCCCTCAAACACGCTCACCGTGGCTACGTTCTGGAAACCGGTTGTGTCGTGATGGAAGGCCCGTCACGGCAGCTCGCCGCCGACTCTCGCGTCAAAGAAGCTTATCTGGGCGAGAGGTGAAATTCTGATGCTTCCCTGAACTGATTCGACTATCTCTATGGCGTTAGGGTTGTGCTGTATTTGATGTTCTAATGGATTAAAAATGATCGAGGCGAGAGGATTTGAACCTCCGACCCCCTGGTCCCGAATCAGGGGACTTTAATCTATGTTATTGACCCGTTTAGCATTGTTCTCTCTCATTTGGTGTCTCTTTATACGGTATTCGGCAGCAATTGGACCCAAACTGGACTCACATTTATTCCAGCTTGTCCCCAAGCATAATAGGAAGATATATTATCCGGAATGACTGAAGGCGATTGCTAATCAACTGTCTTCTGTTGTTCATCGTCTATCCAGCAAGGGCTAACAGGAAGCGAACATAATGAGTCATACCAATACGATATCTGATCATTCATATTATATGAGTGATTAAATACTATTATATTCTAATATCGTTCATGGTTTAGTAGCCTACGATTAATAACGAGGTAACTATTGTTCCATGAAAAAAATCCTCGTCATCGAAGATGACAAAGACATTATCGAATTGGTTCGTTACAACCTGGAAAAAGAAGGTTTCCAAATATCCTCTGCTCAAGATGGCGTCCTAGGTCTCGCGCAAGCAAAAAAATCGCCCCCCGATCTTCTGATTCTGGACCTCATGCTACCGAATCTGCCGGGCCTGGAAATATGCCGTGAACTGCGGCGCGAACGAAATCAAAAGCGTATCCCGATCCTGATGCTCACTGCTCGTGGCGAAGAGTCAGACCGGGTTGTCGGTTTGGAAATGGGCGCAGACGATTATGTTACAAAGCCCTTCAGCCCACGGGAACTGGTTGCTCGCGTAAAAGCGCTCTTCCGCCGGGGTGATGATAAACCTGAGGAAAAGGAAACAGCGATAGAAATCAGGGGTCTGGTGATTGATCCGAAATCCTACCGGGTAAGTCTGCACGGGGAAATAATCACCATGAGCACTCTTGAATTTCGGCTGCTTTATTTTTTTGCTACTCACCCAGATCGGGTTTATGCCCGCGACCGCCTACTAGATTTAATATGGGGAACTGAGCGATTTGTAACCCCGCGCAGCGTGGATGTGTACATCCGGCGATTACGGGAGAAAATCGAAGCAGATCCGCAAAAGCCAGTTTTCCTGAAAACAGTGCGCGGGGCTGGATATCTATTTGAATCCCGTGAAAAGTAAATTCTTCGGAAAACTAGGTCTTTACCTCTTTGCGCTTTGGTTATTATTTGCCTGGGCTATGGGAATTACTTCCCGTAGCAACGGATGGCTCCTATGGCCAGCTTCCGCAATTCTTGTAATTCTCGTGGCGGTTCCCTTCCTGTATAAATTTCAAAAGTTGAATCAGCGCCTGCGGCTGATCCGCGATTTTTCACGCAGGATTCCTGAAGGAAATATTGAGCCGATATCAATCCATACGGATGAGGAAGATGATCTCATCGAGTCGATACAGGCTCTGAATGAGGTAGCTGCGTTGCATGTCCAGACGGTCCGACTGCTCACAGATGAGCGCAACCAGTTCGACGCGATTTTGCGCAGCATGGTGGAAGGGGTTGCCGTCATCGAGAAAGGGGAAAAGATCGCATTTTGCAATGAAGCTTTCTGCCGTGCGCTGGGTTTGATTGACATACCGCGTGCTGGCCGGTTATTGGTTGAGATCACGCGACAATCAGGGCTCCTGGAATTCGTGCAGCAAGTTCTGGCGAAAAACGAGAAGGTAACTGGGGAAATAGAGATCAGCACAAAGCCTTCGAGGACCTTCGTGGTTACCGGTGCATCCGTTCTGGCAGGGGCCTCTACTGCCGTGGTCTTGGTCTTGCACGACATCAGCGAAATCCGCAAGCTGGAACGAATGCGGCGTGATTTTGTGGCAAATGTTTCGCACGAATTCAAAACACCATTGACTGCAATTCAAGGTTTTGCGGAGACGTTACTTGGCGGAGCTTTGGAGGACAAGCAGAACAGTCAAAGGTTTGTGGAGATCATACGTGATCAAGCCATTCGCTTGAATCGGGTGACCAGTGATTTGTTAAAGCTGTCCATGATCGAAGCAGGCCGCCTGACGTTAGAATATCGCCCGGTGGATGTGACCCATTTGATTAATTCCTGCGAAGAAACGGTCAGGGGCAAGGCCGAGCAGAAGCAACTTGCAATTACCAAAGAGTATTCCGATTGTTTGCCGCTAATCCGTGGTGATTCTGCCCGATTGATGGAAGTGATTTTGAATTTTCTCGATAATGCGATCGCCTACACGCCACCTGGAGGAAATATCACAGTCGGTGCCAGGGCCGAGGGTTCGATGGTCAACATTTCGGTATCGGATACCGGCATTGGTATCCACAAAGCGGACCAGCAGCGGATTTTTGAGCGTTTCTATAGGGTGGATGATGCTCGCTCGCGAACTGTCGGAGGCACCGGCCTCGGTTTGTCCATCGCAAAGCATTTAATTGAATCCCATGGAGGCAGCGTTAGCGTCGAAAGTGAAATAGGCAAAGGCTCAACTTTTTCCATTTCCCTGCCAATTGCTGCTGAACAGCCAGAATAGTTTGCCTGCATTTACATATTCTTCCATTCGCAATTCTTCCTAACAGTCTGATCCTTTATCCAAAATAAACGGAAATTAGAGAACGAATTTTACCCAATATTTAGGTAATGCAGTTCTTCTCAAAAATAAAGCACTATAGCCTCGACATCGCTTCCGCTATACAAATGTCATCAAATATTAACAATTCGTTCATTATCCCTAAACACACTGGAATGCACACTTGATCTCTCGAATGATTCGAATGGATAAAATTTCCAGCGTTTTCTCATACACGAACGATCTGGAATTAATTCCAGGCAAGCTGCCAATTGCACAGTTCAGATTAGATCGTTCTGGAAGCAAATATTTTATGGAAGGGGAGTCATTTTGAAATGGCACAAGAGAGAAATTCTCTTCATAACGATAGATCCTCAGAGCGCAGTTTAGTAATTTCTATTACCTTTTGGCTTTTATTTGCGGTTTCCTTATCGCACGCACAAAGTCCATTGAGAATTGTGAACGCAGCCAGTATTCGGGCGGAGCAGCCGGTGGCAGCGGGGTCTTGGGTCTCTGCATTCAACGAAAACATCGGTTTCCCCAATGTTTCGACGATTGATAATGTCACCATTCCATTGCCAAAAACTCTAGGTGGCGTGACCGTATCCGTGGATGGCATTCCTGCGCCATTGAATTATGTTTCTTTCGCTCAAATTAATTTTCTAATTCCTTACGGGGTGGCTCCTGGGCTAAGGCCGATTGTAGTTAATACTTCGACGAATACCTATAGCGGTACCGTGCGAATCGTTTCCGGAGCGCCGGGCCTGTTCACGAAAGATACCAACACCCCTCCAAGAGGAGCCATTTTGAACCAGGATGGAAGCGAAAATTCATCTACCAGGCTGGCCATTAGAGGCCAAGCAATATCTATCTACGCCACCGGCTCGGGCTCGCTAGATCGATCCGTTGCCGATGGCGAAGCAACACCAAGAAGCCCGCTCATTAACACAATCTCAAAGCCACAAGTATTCATTGGTGGGGTTGAAGTTCCCGCTGAATCCGTTGAATTCAGCGGTCTAGCTCCAGACTGGGTCGGTTTGTGGCAGATCAACGTCAGAATTCCCGCCCTGTCATTTTTATCTGGCCGCCTCCCCGTTCAGGTGTTTATGAACGGCGTCGATTCCAATGAGGTAACCGTTTATGTCGCTCAGTAAAGCAGCATTGGTCGTGTTTTTTTCTGTTTGTATTGCCCATGCACAATCGATTGATGGAACAATCACTGGCGCAATCCTCGACAGCCAGACCGGTCGTCCGGTTCCAGGAGCAGGATTTACTGTGAATGGGCAAAAATCGGCCGAAAATGTGACGAAAGAAGATGGACGTTTTAGCGTAAAAACGCCGCCTGGCAGCTATACATTGCGCTTTACGGCGCAAAATTACTTCGATTTGGAATTGAATGAAATCGAAGTCAAATCGGGGGAAACGACCGATGCCGACGCTTTGATGTCAAGCCGGTCTGTAACCACCTCCATCGATGTGGTGGAAAGCGCTACGTCAGTGGGTGCGGTTCCGCAAGCCATGCTGATTGAACAGAAACTGGCGCCAGTGATCAGCGATAACATAAGCCGCCAGGAGTTATCTTCGGGAACTGCTTCCGATGCAGCGGGGGCTCTGGAAAAGGTTACCGGAGTCAGTGTGGTGGGCGATGGGTTCGTCTATGTGCGAGGCCTCGGTGAGCGATACAGTGCAGCGCAAATGAATGGCGCGATGATGGCCACCACGGAGCCGGAAAAACGGGTGGTGCCGCTCGATCTGTTTCCTGCCGCTTTGATAGAAAACATGCGCATTTTGAAGACTTACTCGCCCGATCTGCCCGCGGAATTTTCAGGTGGTCTAGTGCAGTTACAGACTATTGATTTTCCCGAAAAGCGTATTTTGAAAATCTCCACGAAGAGCGGCTTTAATACGAACACGACGTTTAACAATTTCCTCACCTACCCGGGCGGCGGTTTTGATTTTTTTGGATTCGATGACGGAACCAAGTCGATTCCTTCTTCGATCCCTACCGACAAACGATTGTTCCCAGGCCAGTTCTCCCAAGCAGAATTGCAATCCTTCGGCAAAGCATTTTCCAATAATTGGGAACCAACTGCTGTGAAATCTGCAAGACCTCAGTTTGATTGGTCAGCCGTAAGTGGTGGAACCTTTGGTCGCTTTGGTTTGATTGGCGCAGTGACCTTTGGCAATAAACCTCAGTTTAGAAGCGAAGTCCAGCGTTATTACAGACAGGGTGGAGATGGTCCAATCGCATTTTCGGAATACGAAGATTTCCGCGATTATACTGAACAGGCAAAGCTGGGCAGCGTTCTGAATGCAGCATTCCGTATTACTCCAAACCATCAACTGATTATGCGCAATACGCTCACACACGATACGGAGAAGTCGGCTCGTGAATTCAGCGGTTACGACGGTGGCGTGGATGGGGATATTTCTTCGCAGCGGCTGCGATGGATCGAGAGGATGGTTTACGCAACTTCTGCCGAGGGAAATCATTCCTTTCCTGCATTGAAAAACAGCCTGATTCACTGGCAGCTTACCTATTCCCGCTCCACTAGAAACGAACCGGACTTGCGGGAAGTGTTTCGCGGCAAATTGCCGGATGGCAGTTATATTTACACTGCGCTCGGATCCTCAGGGGTGAGGTTTTTCTCCGAATTGGCAGACCACATTTATGAGCCGCAAGTCGATTACACACTACCGTTCTACACGAATGGAATGTCCGGGATCTTTAAGACCGGGTTCCGCGCCACACTGCGCAACCGGGATTTCCAAGCCCGGCGATTCCGGTATATCCCGCAGCTCAGCAGTACGCTGGATTTGTTTTTGCCGAGCAACCAGCTATTCGCTCCAGATAATATTCGTCCAACTGGTTTCCAAATCGTGGAATTCACCCGTGGCACGGATAAGTATTCGGCGGAAATGGATATTTACGCGGGATACGGCATGCTCGATCTTGCCCTAGGACCGCGCTGGCGCTTCACTGGTGGCGTCCGAGTTGAAAAAGCAAGCCAGGAAGTGACGACGATTGACAATTTGGTCCCCAATTCCCGCCCGGTGATCGCCACTTTGGCTAATACGGATCCGGTACCCGTGATCAATGCTATTTATTCATTCACCGCAGATCAGAACCTGCGAGTTTCTTACAGCCGCACGGTTTCCCGGCCCGACTTCCGTGAGCTATCCCCGTTTGACTTTAATGATGTTCTGGGCGGATTTGTAACTCAAGGAAATGACAAACTGAAACGGGCCACTATCAATAATTTCGATCTGCGCTGGGAGCGGTTTTCTACTGGCAACCAGCTGATTGCAGCCAGCCTTTTTGCTAAAACTTTCACCAACCCCATCGAACAAACCATTCTGCCATCCAACGACCTGCGCCAGACATTCGTAAACGCGGCTGGAGCCCGCAATATTGGTATTGAGCTGGAGTTCAGACGCGCCTTGGGCTCATTTTCATCCAGACTTTATGATTGGTCCGTTTCTTCCAATTTCACCTTCGTAGATTCCAAGGTGGATATCAATGATGTTGATGCAACCCTGCTGACAACACAGTCTCGCGCTCTGCTAGGACAGTCACGCTATATCACGAATGCAAGCATAGAGTGGAACAAACCCAAATGGCGGAGCACAGCCAGGTTTTTCGCGAATTATGTCTCCCGGCGGTTAACTGATGTAGGCACATTTAGTCTCCCTGATATCTATCAGGAAGCAAATACCACCCTCGATTTCGCTTATGAATTGTCTTTGTCTGAAAGCGGCAAATGGGGATTGCGCTTCGAGGCGGAGAATCTCACCGACCATGAATTTCGCTGGACCATTGGCGACGCGGTCCAGCGCCAATATCGCACAGGCAGAAGTTTTCAGGTTGGAATGAACTATTCATTCTTTTAAATTTGCAAAAATTCGAGAGGAGTTCTTATGCGTGCAAAAGTATTTACAATTCTTATGGCGGCGTTCTTAATGGCAACAGCCACCTTTGCGCAAGATCCGGAACTTTATAGATCGATGAGCACTTCGGACGCGACAAAATCCCTGACCCTTTACGGTGGAGCTCAAAGCCGTGTATCCATGTGGATTTGGACGGATAAATACGTCTACCAACCTGGTCAGCCCATAACTCTACGCTGGACTGTAAAAACCAACAACGATCTTTACCCTTACGTAGTCATAGCATATCGGCAAAACAATCAGACTGGTGAAAAATTTTATTTACCGGGCGGAGGAGAAACTGTTGCCGACCTCAATGGCAATACGCTGGAACAAGGATTCCAGCCTAGCCAGATGACAGACGCAAACAAAGCTGCATTGGTCCCAACCCTTACAGCGCCTAGCGAACTAGGAATGCATACATTTGTTTTACAACTGCGCGATTATACGGGCACGCGAGTATTGAAAACGTCCTATATGAAAATCGGCGTTGTGAGTTCAGTCCAAACATTGCAAGGGGAAATTACAGCAGACCGGACACTTACCAACGATACACAATGGAACTTGACCGGCTTGGTCGCTGTGAAAAACAACGCAACCCTCACAATTGAACCAGGAACTTTTATCATAGGGCAGCCGGGTAGTCAGCCTCCTTCGGTATTATTAGTAACTCGAGCCGGTAAACTGGTTGCAAACGGCACAAAGTCACGACCGATCGTAATGACCAGTTCGCTTCCCTTTGGTCAGCGCAAGCGCGGCGACTGGGGCGGCTTGCTTATGCTGGGAAGAGCGCCCATAAACGTAGCTGCGAGTACGGGCGGCAATCAGAATCAGGCAGGTGAATTTTTCATCGAAGGATTGAATGCAACCCCTGATGGAGCCTATGGCGGAAGTGATCCCA
>Ga0156170_1047_pt2 | contig 28034 bp, 23 predicted proteins | sample RifCSPlowO2_12_FD_107823 | JGI IMG/M metagenome (GOLD analysis project Ga0156170, IMG submission 107823) | Acidobacteria bacterium RIFCSPLOWO2_12_FULL_54_10
GCGCAGCGGAAACAAAGGCAGCTTCAAACTGCGAAGGCGGCAGCAGGACCCCTCGTTCCAGCATGGCCCTGTAATATGCAGCAAATCGGTCGCGGTCCGCGGCGGAAGCTGTTTCATAATCAACCACCGGGCCGGGCGTGAAAAACAACGTGAGCATGGATCCCACTCGGTTCACGCAAGCAGGCACATTGGCTTTGCGAGCAGCATCCACCAGCCCTTCCGCCAGTCGTGCCGAGCGCGTTTCCAATTCCTTATAGATCGTCGCGGCGCGTCTTCCAAGCTCCACCAGCACCGCAATCCCGGCGGCCACGGCCAACGGATTCCCAGCCAACGTGCCCGCTTGGTAGACCGGCCCTACAGGAGATACGCAGCCCATGATGTCGCGCCGCCCGCCATAAGCGCCGATGGGCAGTCCCCCGCCAATTACTTTGCCGAGCGTCGTCAGGTCGGGGCGGATTCCATACAGTTCTTGCGCTCCTCCCCGGCTCAATCGAAATCCGGTCATGACCTCATCGAAGATCAGCAATGCCCCGTCGCGCGCGGTTACCTCCCGCAGGGCTTGCAAAAATCCAGGCAGCGGTGGTACGCAGCCCATGTTGCCCGCTACGGGTTCGACAATCACCGCAGCGATCTGTCCGGGTCGGCTCGCAAAAGCCTCCTCGACAGCTTGGATATTATTAAAGGGCAGGGAAATCGTCAATTCTGCAAATTGCCGTGGAATTCCCGCTGAATCCGGCAACGCCAGCGTTGCCACGCCTGAGCCGGCTTTCACCAGCAGCGAATCCACGTGTCCGTGATAGCAGCCCGTAAATTTTACAATCAGGTCTCTGTGCGTATAGCCGCGCGCCAGCCGGATCGCGCTCATGGTGGCTTCCGTTCCGGAGTTCACCAGGCGGACCATTTCAATCGACGGCACGGCCTGCGTGATCAACTCCGCCAAATGGACTTCTGCTTCGGTGGTCAAGCCAAACGCTGTGCCTTTCTCCAACGCCTGATGCACAAGCCGCTCGATGTCCGTATGCGCGTGCCCCAAAAGCAGCGGCCCCCACGCGCCAATGTAGTCAATGTAGTGATTTCCGTCAGCGTCCACGATCTGCGAACCCCGCCCACGGGAAACAATCAGCGGCGGCAAACCCACCGCGCGGAATGCTCGCACCGGAGAATTAACGCCGCCTGGAATCAAACGCTGCGCCTGCTCAAAAATCTCATTGTTGCGCGTTGTCTTTTTGGATATCGACATAGAATTTAATTCGCTGCTAATTCTGTTCCATCATTCCGAAGATGTTAATTCTAGCACGGCAACATCGGATCATACGGCGGTGGTCACGCTCTCACGTTAGAATAGAAGGGAAGGCGTTCTGAAATAGTTCTTAGCATTTCTTGCATTATGGCCAAACTATCTCAAATCCAGAATCCGGTTAGCGATCTCCTGTTGGAAGTGGCCCATGCCGAAGAATTCCATTCGCTGCTCAAGCAATTGCGGCGTGGTCAGCGAACCGTCCGCCTCTCTGGTCTGACGCGCCATGCTAAAGCCTTGTACGCCGTCTTGCTGCAACAGTTGGTGGACAAGCCGTTGTTGTATATTGCGCGTTCCAACGATCATGCCGAAGTCATAACGGACCTGCTGGCAGGTTGGTCGGAGCTTCTGGGAGGTAAGCCCCCTTCGTTCATTCCCGCGCATGACGTCCGTCCTTATCAGGGCCTTTCGCCCCATCCGGAGATCGCCGAAAAAAGAGCCGTGGGTTTGGGGAAACTCGCGGCGGGCCAGGTATCTCTAGTTGTCGCGCCGATTGCGTCGGTCGCAACACGTTTGCAATCCCCGGATTTCTATCGCCGTTTGCTGAAAACGATTCAGCTTGGACAGACGCTTCCTCTAGAACAATTCGTGGATCACCTGGTTTCTGTCGGCTACACGTCTCACGAACCGGTGGAGATGGCCGGCCAGTTTTCGGTGCGTGGCGGCATTGTCGATGTCTTTTCACCGGAATCACTGCGTCCTGTGCGGCTGGAACTTCTTGGCGACGATGTCGAGTCCATCCGCGAATTCGATCCGGAGATGCAGCGCTCCGTCGGGCAAATCACCTCGGCCACGCTTCTTCCCGTCACGGAATTTCCGCTTCGCCACGATCGGCTCAATGATCTTTACAGAAAAATCGATGGCGATGCGAGCGGTATCTATTCGCCAGGGGAACCTTTTGCGGGGTGGGAGTTCCTCTTGCCGCTGGCTGTTCCCTTCCAGCATTCATTGATGAACCTTTGCGATCAAGCCGTGATTTTTCTCGATGAGCCGCAGGACCTCGAAAAAGAATTAGAACGCCTGTTATCTAAATCAGAATTGGAGTATGAGCAGGTGCGCGAGCTGCGCCCTCTGAGTTCGCCGCCATCCAGCTACTTTTTGCAATGGCAGGAAATCACCGAAAAATGGGACCGGCATTCTCGCATCATTGCCGAGGAAATCGCCTTAGCGCCACTCGCTGGAGTTCCTCATCTTGAGTGCGGCACGCGCCCCTCTCCCCGATATCACGGCAACGTCTCTTTGTGCCTTGCGGAAATCAAGAAGCGCATCGCAGAAAATTTCCGGATTCTCGTCTTGACCACCGGGCGAGGTGAGACGGAGCGCCTGGGGGAACTCTTCGCCGAATCGGCCATCCCCTTCGCAACCGCAGGAACCGAGAGAACCGAGGGAACCGAGAACAAAAAACCTATTTGCTGGATCGCCCAGGGTCGCATTCCCGATGGAGTCACGATGGCCGGGCACAAAATCATGGTTCTTGGCTATCAAGATATTTTTGATGCCCCAGTCTCTCTGCCCATTGCGAAATCTTCCAAAATCTCCACCTTCCTTTCCGACTTCCGCGACCTGGAGCCAGGCGACTTTATCGTACACAAAGAGCATGGCGTAGGCTGTTTCCGGGGTCTGAAGGAAATCTCCCAGGATGACATCCGCATGGAGTTCATGGAGGTCGCGTATGCGGAAGAGGCGCGGTTGTATGTTCCGCTGGCGAGGTTGGATTTGGTCCAAAAATACAGGGGCATGGAGGGGGCCAAGCCGAAGTTGGATCGCCTCGGCGGCAGCACTTGGGCGCGCACAAAAAAACGAGTTCGCAAGGCTATGGAGGAGATGGCCGGTGAGCTGCTGAAGCTTTACGCGGGCCGGAAACTTGCGCAAGGTTTTGCATTTTCTTCCGAAGACCATTGGCAGCGCGAATTCGATGAAGCATTTGAATTCGAGGAAACGGCCGATCAGTTAAAAGCGATTGAAGATGTGAAGCAGGACATGAAGAAAGCCGTTCCCATGGAGCGGCTCGTCTGCGGAGACGTGGGTTACGGAAAAACCGAAGTGGCCATGAGGGCAGCTTTCAGAGCGGCGAGTCATAGCAAGCAGGTGGCTGTGCTCGCACCCACCACGATTCTGGCGCTGCAACATCTCGATACCTTCCAGAAGCGATTCGCCGCTTTCCCGCTTCGCATCGATATGCTCAGCCGCTTCAAAAAACCAGCCCAGCAGAAGGAGGCTCTCAAAAATCTGGAGAAAGGGAAAATCGACATCATCATCGGTACGCACAGACTGCTTTCGAAAGATGTCGTCTTCCACGATTTGGGGTTACTGATCGTCGATGAAGAGCAGCGCTTTGGTGTCCGGCACAAGGAGCGTCTTAAGGAGATCAAAAAGTCGGTGGATATTTTGTCGCTCTCTGCAACGCCGATTCCTCGCACGCTTCACATGGCGCTGGTAGGTCTGCGCGACATGTCCGTGATCGAAACACCGCCGCGAGACAGGTTGTCGATTCAGACCGTGGTTGCGCCGTTCAGCGACGGCATTATCAAAACCGCCATCGAGCAGGAACTTGACCGCGGCGGACAGGTCTATTTTGTCCACAACCGGGTTGGCTCGCTCGACCAAATGGCTGCGCGCATCAAAAAACTCGTACCGCAGGCGCGTATCGCCTTAGCTCACGGCCAGATGAATGAACGGCACCTCGAGAAGGTGATGCTCCAGTTCGTGCGCCAGGAAACCAATGTGCTGGTGGCGACAACGATCATCGAGAACGGGCTGGATATTCCGCTCGTCAATACCATCGTGATCAATCGTTCCGATCGCATGGGACTGTCTGAACTTTACCAGTTGCGAGGCAGAGTGGGGCGATCCAATCGCAGGGCTTATGCGTACTTGCTGGTGCCCGATGAAGGCGAACTCAGCGAACTCGCGCGCCGCCGCCTGAGTGCCTTGAAGGAGTTCACGGAGTTAGGTTCCGGCTTTCGCGTGGCGGCTCTGGACATGGAATTAAGGGGGGCGGGGAATCTGCTAGGGCGCGAGCAGCACGGCGAAGTGAATGCCGTTGGCTTCGAGCTTTACTGCCGGATGATGGAGGAAACCATTCAGCAAATGCAAGGCACGGAAGTCCCGCAGGAAGTGTCCACCTCCATTCAACTCGGCATCGACATCCGTATACCGCCCAGCTATATCCCGGAGGAACATCAACGCCTCCAGATGTATAAGATGGCAGGAAACATTCGGTCAGCGGAAGAGAAAGACCGCTTGCAACAAGAACTGGAGGACCGCTACGGCCCCTTATCCGCTCCGGTCAAGAATCTGCTGGCCTATTCCGAACTGAAGTTCCAAGCCGAACGCCTGTGGATTCGCTCGATTGACCGGAAGGGCGGGCACATTCATATGCAGTTTCATCCAAGCACGCCGTTAAATTCAGCGCGACTGATCCAATTCATCTCCAGAAACCCAGGAGTGGAGTTTACTCCCGCTGGCCTGCTGCGCGTGCCTCTTCACCAGAAATCTGGCGGTGCCTTGGCACAAGCGAAGTCCGTGCTGGATCATCTGCAATGAATCATCAGACTAAAGACGAAGGCAGATTGCAGCCAAAGAAATTCGCGTTCTAGTGACACATTCGTCACTTCAGCGGCGAAGTTATTAGACAACAGACGATTCAAATTGACGGTGTATGGTCCCTGTGTTACTTTTGCAGCGGGGATTATCTTACGAGAAAAATGAGGCCTCGCAAGGGTGAGTGGATTTGCTCTATTTCTTCAAGAAACACCGTCTGCAAACATTCCCAGTTTGATTGCCCAGACCGGCCCGGCTGCAAAAATTGTTTTGCTCATTTTGTTGAGTTTTTCTGTTATTTCCTGGGCGATCATCTATGTGAAGTGGCAGACGTTTAAGGAGGCCAAGGAGCAGGGTGATAAATTCTTGCGGGCATTTCGGAAGTCTCGTAGCCTCCCGGAACTCAACACGGCCATCGAAAATTTTCCGATCAATCCACTGCGCGCCATTTTCGAGGCTGGCTTTCGGGAAATGGCTGCTCAAGCCGGGAATCCCGGCGGGGGCGTTAAAAATATAAGATCCTTGGAACGGGCATTGCAGATCGCCGCCAGCGAGCAACTCAGCGTACTCGAACAGAAGTTGAGCTGGTTAGCAACGACGGGGTCCGTAACTCCCTTCATCGGATTATTCGGAACGGTATGGGGAATCATGGGTGCTTTCCTGAGTCTCGGGTCTAGCGGCGCAGCCAGTTTGCGGGTCGTAGGTCCGGGCATTGCAGAGGCTCTCGTGGCCACTGCCGCGGGTTTATTCGCAGCCATTCCTGCGGTGATTGCGTATAACTATTTTTTGAGCAGAATCAAGGAATTCGGCAAAATAATGGATAGCTTTGCTCTTGAATTCCTCAACGCGGCCGAGCGGAACTCTACCTAACAGGGCTGCCGTGTCGCTCTGCAAACCACCCGCCACGGGAAACCTTTAAGGCGGGGAATGAATCAATCATTAATGCCAGACATCTCGTCGGGCGGGTATCTGAAAATGGCTTTCACGAATTCCGAAGGAAGAACGCAATCATCGCTTTCTGAGATCAACGTAACACCTTTCGTTGACGTACTGTTGGTGTTACTGGTGATCTTCATGCTGACTGCGCCGATTCTGCAATCGGGTATAGAACTGGATGTGCCGCAGACACGCACGGTAAGGGAGATTTCCCAAGAACGCTTAGTGGTCAGCATTGACCGCGGGCAGCGCCTGTATCTTGGCAACGATCCGGTCAATATCAATGATCTTGTTGCCAAGTTGAAGGAGAAAAATCCGAAATCTGGCGTCACGTCGGTGTTTCTCCGCGCAGACCAAAGCGTTCCTTTCGGCACTGTCGCGATGGTAGTGGATGAGCTGCGGCAAGCGGGGATCGAGCAGATAAGTATGGTCACCGAGCCGCTGAACCGGCGCCGATGAAACGCGGGTATTACTAAATGTCAGCAAGCAACACAGCACGTTGGGCTATCACGGGAGTGCATGGGGACGATCTCCGAAAGCCGCTCATGTACTCTGCGGCTGCCCACATTGCGCTGGCAGTCATTGCCCTAGTTTCGACGTTTTGGAAATGGCAAGGAAGCAGTTGGGGTGAGGGCGCAGGGACTGGAGGTGCAGCAACCGTGCGCCTGGTGAGCGCCGCCAGCGTGCCTTTGCCTGCGCCTCGAGTGCCAACGCAAAACCGCGTAGCAACGGAAAGCCCCGGCTTGCACCAGCCAGAACCGGCGAAACCGGCTCCGAAGCCGAAAGTGCAACCCCCTCCGGAAAAAGCCGTAGAACTCCCGGCCCGCAATGCAAAAGTCGTGCCGGAGTCTCAGAAAAAAGTCATTGCCAAAACGGAGCAAGCTTCGCAAGAAGAAGCGTCTAAGCCAACCCAAACAGCGCAAGCCCGGCCACCCGCACAGCCGCCATCGCGCTCCCAGAAAGAGCCTCCGCAGGAAGCCGGTAACGAAATCCCGTTCGGGCAAGGCGGCCCCGCTCAGGGACCTTTTGGCATGTTCCAGTCTGAATCCGGAACGGGTGGATTTAATTTCTCTGGCGGTTCAGGCGATTTTGGATCGAGATTCAGTTGGTATGTAACCGCCATACGGAGTCGCATCAGCAACAATTGGCTTAGGGGGACTGTCGATCCTCGCATCCAGTCGGCGCCACGGGTTTTTATCGCCTTTCAAATTTTGAGAGATGGCAGCGTGGCGAATGTGGAACTGACGTCTTCCAGCGGCATAACGTCGCTGGATCGCTCGGCCCTGCGAGCCGTCTTCGACTCCAGCCCTATGCCCTCGTTGCCTCCCGAGTATCCGGGATCAAAAGTGGATGTCGAGTTTTGGTTCGATTTCCGGCGATGATACAGGTTCCATCATTTTTGCAAGAAAGTGGAAAGCATCATGCGTTTTGCTGAGAAATTTTGGATTGCATTAACGCTAATGCTTTTGATGTCTGCGCCTGCCATCCATCTCCTGGCCCAGGAAGACGCCATCCGCACCGGAACCGGCATAGGCGTGGATCGCATACGCCTGGCAGTATCCAGCATGCGTGCAGGCGGGGACGTGTCCGCCTTAATGAGGACTTTTGATGAGACCTTGTGGAATGACCTGGATTTTGCGGGATTCTTCGATCTTGCCAGCAAGAGCTTTTATCCGCTTTCCCTGCCATCCCGGCCGGCGGAATTGAAATTGGAGGAATGGAGCGGCCCGCCGGTCAGCGCCCACATGGTGGTTCTGGGGAATGCCGTGACGATGGGTGAGCAAGTGTTGATTGAAGCCTATCTCGTCGATCCCCGCAACGCAACTCAACCCGTGGTGCTGGGCAAGCGATACGCCGAAGAACCCACGGAACGCGCCGTTCGCCAGGCGGCTCACCGTTTCGCCAACGAGATTGTTTTCCGTTTGGGAGGGGGGGTTCCAGGCGTTGCGGAAAGCAAAGTTGTTTTCGTCCGGCGAACCAATCCCAGGGTTAAAGAGATTTGGATCATGGATTATGATGGGTCCAATCAGGAGCAAATCACTCACCTGGACACTTTATGCCTGACTCCGGCGATCTCCGTGGATGGTACGCAGGTGGCGTTTACGACATACAAAAATGACAATCCGGAAATAATGATTTATTCTTTATTGACTCGGAAGCAGCTTCCGTTTTCTAATCGGCGGGGGCTGAATACTACGCCGACCTGGTCCCCGGATGGAAGTCAGATGGCGATCACGTCTTCCGTTACCGGTGATCCAGAGATTTACATAGTGGATTTACAGGGCAAGAACTTCAAACGTCTGACGGTTGCCCGGGGAGTGGACATCTCGCCATCTTGGAACCCAAAAACCGGAACGCATATCACGTTTGTTTCCGATCGCGGTGGTAGCCCGAAAATCTATATGATGGATAATGACGGCGCAAACGTTACGCCGCTGGTTACGGAAGGAGTTCAAGCCCTAGACCCAGCTTGGTCGCCGAATGGACGGTTGATCGCATTTACGTTGTACAAAGATGGCGAGTACAACATTAATATAATGGATGTGGCAACACGCAATATTGTGCAACTGACCCGGAACAATGGTAAAAATGAACATCCTAGCTGGTCTCCGGACAATCGGCACATCGTCTTCACTTCGAATCGCACGGGAATGTCGCAAATTTGGACGATGATCGCTGACGGTTCCAAGCAAAGGCAGTTGACCACACGCGGCGATAATACCGAGCCTGCGTGGTCCAGCAGGTAAGTTGCAATCGGAATTTAGCAATGATTAGATTCAAGTAGAAAATTTAAGGAGGCTAATGATGATTAAGGGGAAAATGCGGTTTGTGGGTTTATTTCTGTTACTCCTGTTGACGGTAGCCGGCGCCTGCCGAAGGCAAGTGCCGCCGCCACCGCCACCACCGCCGCCGCCACCGCCGGCTGCTCCCGCTCCGTCCGTCACGCTGACGGCAGAGCCTAGCACGATTGAACGTGGCCAAAGCTCGAATTTGCGTTGGACTTCCCAAAATGCTACCGGGCTGGATATTCAACCCGGCGTTGGCCGAGTGGATGCCCAAGGCTCACGGTCCGTCTCTCCGACGGAGTCAACAACGTACACAATTACCGCCAGTGGAGCTGGCGGGTCCAGCAATGCCACAACCCGTATCACGGTGACTGTGCCGCCGCCGCCACCGCCGCCGCCGCCTCCGGCTCCAGAGGCTACCCTTCGGGAGCGCTTCGATCGGGAAATCCAGGATGCGTATTTCGATTTCGACAAATCCGACGTACGCTCCGATGGTCAGCAGTCCCTAACGTCCAGTGCAAGTTTCCTGCGGTCAAACCCCAATGTGTCCATCCGTATTGAAGGACATTGCGACGAGCGCGGAAGCATTGAATACAACTTGGGGCTTGGTGATCGGCGTGCCAATTCGGCCAGGGACTTCCTGGTCTCGCTGGGCATCTCCAGTGACAGGATCACCTCGATTAGTTACGGCAAGGAACGGCCATTCTGTACTCAGACGGATGAAAGCTGCTGGCAGCAAAACCGGCGGGCCCACCTGGTTTGTACGAATTGTGGCCAGTAAATGATATAAAGGGAAAGGCAGGCGCATTACAAAACTGCCTTTCCCTGATTTACTGAAACCCCGGATGGAGTGCTCTAGCAGGAAGATGGCTGATCTTGCGAGTCTTTCCCGGAGCGTAACCTTTTCTGCAAGGAGGAAATCTATGAAACGAACAATTTTTCTCTTAGTTCTTTGGCTTGCAGGGTTGGTTCCAGCCGGGCTTGCAGTGGATAAGGAAGTCATCCAACTCCAGCAAAGCGTCGCACTCTTGCAGGGCATGGTTCGGGAGTTGCAAAGAAGCTTTGATGAAAGAATCGTGGTGCTGCGTACATTGCTGGAACAGTCGACGGATCGCTCGAATCAATTATCCACTGGCATCACTTCCTTGCAGGGCGCGGTCCAGGATTCGCTCGGGAATTCAGGGCAAAAAGTAGACAACCTGGGCACGCAGTTACAAGGTTTGCAGATGTCCATCGAAGACCTCAGGGCGCGGCTGGACAAATTGTCGCAGCAAGTAACTAAGATCGAAACTGCTTCACAAACCATTTCTTCTATGGGTTCGCTAGGAGGCCCAGGGTACGGCGACCCCGCGATGCCGCCGCCACCACCACCCGACGTTTTATACAACACTGCTTTGCGGGACTACACCAGCGGCAATTATCCGCTTTCGATGCAGGAATTTACAGATTATCTGCGGTATTATTCCGATACCCCCCTGGCATCGAACGCGCAATTTTATATTGGCGACATTTATTACCAGCAAGGCTTATTTGAAAAGGCAATTCAGGAATACGACAAAGCGATTGAACAATATCCCAATGGCAATAAGACTGCTGCGGCTCAATTGAAGAAAGGGTTTGCCCTTCTCAATCTAAACCTCCGAACTCAGGGGATTCAGGAATTGAGCAACCTCGTTAAACGGTTTCCCAATACGCCGGAGTCTTCCTTAGCGCAGGATAAGATCAATTCATTGGGACCAGAAGCCGAGCCTAAGGCTACGTCGCGCTAATCGATTCTGCCCCCGTTTTTATTCAGTTTCTGCGCACTAAACCTGCCGAAAAAGTGCAGTAGTCCGCCAGACTGCTGGAATCGCTTCTTGACCGCGACTGCTCAAGTCCTCTAAAATAACCTTTTTACAATTCAGGTTAGGAGAACAATGGCAAATCATTACTCAGCCCTGGAACATCAGCGGCAATCGGTGCGGCGCGAATTAGTGAATCGTCGCAACAAGGGTTTTCTGCGCTCCAGCTTGCGGCAGATCCGGGAAATTCTCGCAAATGGCGATATCGAGCAGGCATCGAAACTCGTTTCACAAGTGAATTCCCGCGTCGATAAGGCTGTCAGCAAAAAGATACTCCATAAGAATGCGGCAAGTCGCTTGAAATCCCGTTTAATGGCGAGATTGAACGCGTTAGGTAAAGCCAAAGCTGCCTGAGCAATCTTGATTTTCTCACCGGATTCAACAGAATCCCCTCTTTTGAGCAGTTAACTGCTGGCTGGACTGTTGTCGGCGGGATCATTGGGATATCTTCAGTGCGAAGAGTTTTCTCTGTCTGAATAGACCGTATCCCTATCTGGGATAGCGGCGTGTATCAGTAGGCAAGTTGTCTTCAATGGACTTGAATCGCGAGCGATTGAAAGTTTTTAGTGGAACAGCCAATCCTGCCTTGGGTCAGGAGATTTGCGCCAATTTGGGAGTTCCCCTGGCGCAGTCGCTGATTACTCGCTTCAGTGATGGCGAAGTGCGCGTGCAAATACAGGAAAACGTCCGGGGCGCTGATGTATTTGTTGTTCAGCCGACCTGCAATCCTGTGGATACCAATTTAATGGAATTGCTCTTGATGATGGACGCCCTAAAGCGCGCTTCGGCTAAACGCATTACGCCGGTGATCCCTTACTATGGTTATTCGCGGCAGGATCGCAAGGACAGGCCCCGCGTGCCCATTTCCTCCAAAGTGGTGGCGGACCTTCTGGTCACGGCAGGAGCCGACCGTGCGCTGACCATGGACCTGCACGCTCCCCAAATTCAGGGTTTTTTTGATGTACCCGTGGACCACCTTTTTGCCGCGCCTGTGCTCGTAAAATATTTCCAGGACTTGAAACTCCCCAACCTGACCATCGTCGCCCCCGATGCGGGAGGCGTGGAGCGCGCCCGCTTCTTTGCCAAAAAAGTGGATGCCGCGCTGGCAATCGTGGATAAGCGGCGCGAGGATGTGAACGTTAGTGAGGTGATGCACGTGATTGGCGATGTCGCCGGGCGCACCGCTGTTGTAGTGGATGACATGATCGATACGGCCGGAACGCTGGTCAAGACTACGGAAGCCCTCATCCAGCATGGCGCTACTGCCGTCTATGCCTGCTGCACTCATCCAGTGCTTTCGGGCCAAGCGGTTCAGCGCATCTGCAATTCGAAATTAACTCAAGTGGTTGTGACCAACAGCATTCCATTGTCAGAGGAAGCTAAAACCTGCGGCAAAATAACGGTTTTGAGCATCGCACAACTGCTGGCTCGTGCGATTGAATCTATCCATGAGGAAACTTCTGTCAGCACTTTATTTATTTGAGCACGCAGTTTCCCGAAAGAATGTGAATCTATGGAAAAATTAGTTTTGGAAGCGCAAGTAAGAACCGAACGAGGCAAAGAAGTCTCAGGTCGCTCCCGACGGATCGGCATCATCCCGGCTGTCGTCTATGGCGACGGCAAGGAGACCGTGGCGTTAGCCATATCGCCCAAGCAATTAAGCGACTTGCTGCGCGCGGGCGGCGCGAACGCTATCCTCCAACTGCAAATTGGTGATGGGGCAACCACGCCGGTCATGGTCGTGGACCACCAGCGCGAGCCTCTTCGCGGCAATCTTTTGCATGTGGACTTGAAGCGGATTGCTCTGGACAAGAAGGTTCATGTGAAAGTTCGCATCATTCTTACCGGTGAGCCGCGCGGCGTTAAGACGGAGAATGGCGTGCTCGAATTCGTTTCCCGGGAGCTGGACGTGGAGTGCCTGCCTCTGGACATTCCTGCCATGCTGACCATTGCAGTGGACGATTTAGGGCTGGGCGATCTTGTCCGCGTTGCCGACCTGCAAGAGCGGCTCGAGAAAGGCATTCGCATACTTGGCGACCCTCATACGGTGATTTGCCATGTTGTGACTGTTAAGGAAGTGGAGGAGAAGCCCGCTGAAGAAGCTGTTGTTGCCGCCACCCCTGCTGAGCCTGAAGTGATCAAAAAGGGTAAAGTCGTAGAAGAGGAAGAAAAGAAAGAAAAGAAATAACTGCCCGGCGCAGCGTCTTGCTTACGATGCATGTCTGCCGGAGAGCAGCAGTTGGGAGTTTGTGAGTGTGAAACTCGTTGTGGGACTTGGTAATCCCGGCCCGGAATACGAGTTGACCCCCCACAACATGGGGTTTCTGGTCGTTGCGCGGCTGGCCGAGCGCCACCACGTCAGCATCAACCGCAAGCGATTTAACTCTCTTTGCAGACGGATCTTCATCGGCGAGCAGGAAGCTTGGCTCATTCAGCCGCAAACTTTCATGAATAGAAGCGGCGAGGCTGTGAGAGAATGGTTAGTCAAGGAAGATTGCAACCCGAAAGAGCTAATCATTATCGCCGATGAACTGGATTTGCCCTGGGGCGTTTTGCGCATCCGGAAAAAGGGCGGCACGGCAGGGCATCACGGGTTGGAATCGATTGCTGGTTCGGTTGGGACAAAGGAATTTACGAGGCTGCGGATCGGCGTTTGCCCGGCTCACAAGCCAAAAGATTCAGCAGATTATCTGCTGCGGCCCATTAAGCGCTCTCTTCGCTCCGGATTGCCGGATATCCTCGACAAGGCCTCGGAAGCCGTAGAGGCGATTTTGACCCAGGGCGTTGATAAGGCAATGAATCTGTTTAATAGCCGGTCGCGAAATACGAACGACTCTGGCAACCGTCTTACTGCTGAAGGGAATTAGGAAGCTCGAAACAATGAGAAACTATGAAATTATTTTTATCGTAAGGCCGGACCTTCCAGAAGAGGATGCGGACAAGTTCCTCTCCCAAATGGAGCACTTGGTCACTTCGACCGGCGGTACTGTCAAAAAAATGGAAAAATTGGGACGCCGCCGCCTGGCTTATAAAATCAAAAGATGCCAGGAAGGCCTCTACGTTTTGTTCGTTCTGGATTGCCAAGCGGCAACCGTCCATGAATTTGAACGGAAACTCAAAGTCAGCGACCCGGTGATCAAGTTTATGACCGTGCGGCTGGATGAGGAAATGAAGAAAGTGGAAAAATTCCGGCAGAGCCGGGCCAAGCGCACCGCCCGCCGCAAAGCACCTCCAGCGGCGGAAGCGACTGCCGCAGCATCGTAGGCAGTCTTGATCGTGCGCAATCGAAGGGAGATTTTCAGTGGTTGAGAGGCAAGAAAGAAGTCACACGGAACATAAATCCAGACCGGGAACTGGTCCTCGCCGCGAGGGTGGTGGCGGAGGAGGCCCGCGTCGGCAGGCCCGCCGCAGAAAAGTCTGCAAGTTCTGCGTGGAGAGAATCGATTACATCGACTACAAGGAATACAGATTGCTCTTTCAATTTATTCCGGACCGTGGGAAGATCCTTCCCGCGCGCATCTCCGGCGTCTGCTACCCGCATCAGCGGCTGTTGAAATCTGCGATCCAGCGGGCGCGGAACATCGCCTTGCTGCCGTTTTCTGCGGATATGTAACGATCTAGGCGCAAGGGCTTCAGCCCGCGCCATTGAAGGATTGAATCATGGAATTGATACTGCGAGAAGATATTCAACATTTAGGCCGGCGCGGCGACGTCGTCAAAGTGAAAAACGGCTACGGCCGCAATTATCTGCTTCCGCGCAAGCTGGCGGTTCCTCTCACCGAGGGAAACAAAAAAGCCGTGGAGCAGCAGAAAGTGTCTGCCCTGAAGCGCGATGCCCATGAAAAGTCCCAGGCCGAGCAACTTGGCGCCATCATCGGCAAGGTTTCGCTTTCCTTCGCTCGCAAAGCTGGCGAATCCGGGCTTTTATTTGGCTCCGTGACTTCCATCGACGTTGCCGAAGCGCTTGCCAAAAGCGGCTATGCCATTGATCGCCGCAAGATTCTTTTGGAGAACCCGATCAAGCAGTTGGGCGATGTCCAGGTTCCCGTGCGCCTCCACCGTGAAGTGACTGCTATGGTTACGGTGCAGATCGTTGCTGAAACCGAAAGTTAAATCCTTCCCACCAAGAGTGTTCCGATGGCGGTAGGCGAATCCACTCAGGTTAAGGGCCTTCCGAGCAATGTGGAGGCCGAACGCTCCGTTCTTGGAGCCATCCTGCTGGATAATTCCGCCTACAATCAAGCTGCCTCCGTTCTTATTCCCGATGATTTTTACCTCGACAGCCATCGGCGCATCTATCAGCGCATCATGGATCTCTCCGACCGCTCCAGGCCTGCCGACCTGGTGACTATCAGCGAGGAATTGATGCGCAACAATGAACTGGAGGCGGTTGGCGGCGCTGCTTACGTGTCCTCGCTCACTGACGGCTTGCCGCGCCTCAGCAACATTGAGCACTATGCGAAGATCGTCAAGGACAAATCTCTGCTCCGCAGATTGATCCAGGTCTCCAACACCGTTGCCAGCCGCTGCGTGGAAGGCTCCGAAGAAGCGGAAGACGTTTTAGATGCTGCCGAGAGCATGATTCTGGGCATCGGCGAGCAGCGCATCCGCGCCGGGTTCGTGCATTTCCGCGACATCTTCCGCAACAGTTTCGAGAGCATTGATGCCCTCACGGATCGCGGCAAGCGGGTCACGGGCCTGGAAACCGGTTTCCGTAAATTCGATGAAATGACGCGCGGTTTGCAGCCTTCCGACCTTGTCATCATCGCCGCGCGGCCTTCCATGGGCAAAACCAGCCTGGCGCTGAACATTGCTCAATATGCGGCCGTGCACCAGAAGCAGACCGTCGGCGTTTTCAGCCTGGAAATGTCGCGCGAAGCGCTCGTTCTGCGATTGTTGTGCGGAGAAGCGAGAGTCGATTCCCACAAGTTTCAGGCGGGGTTTTCCTCCAAAGATGACTGGACGCGCTTGGGCGGGGCGCTGGTGCGCTTGGCCAATTCCCCCATCTTTATTGACGATACCCCAGGGGTGTCGGTATCGGAGATCCGGGCTAAGGCCCGCCGCTTGCAAGCCGAGCACGGCTTGGGCTTGCTCGTCGTCGATTACATGCAATTGATGAGCGGAAGAGGGCGATTTGAAAATCGCACGCAGGAAATCTCCGCCATCTCCCGCGGCCTTAAAGGCCTGGCGAAGGAGTTAAGTGTCCCGCTGATCGCCATATCACAGTTGAACCGCTCGCCGGAAGAGCGCGGCGGTCGTCCGCGTCTTTCTGATCTCCGCGAAAGCGGCCAGATCGAGCAAGACGCCGACCTGGTTGCTTTTATCTACCGCGAGGAAGTGTTCAAGCCAACCGAGGAGAACCGGGGCAAGGCCGAAATCATCATTGAGAAACAGCGCAACGGTCCCACCGGTTCTGTGGCGCTTGCCTTTCTGCCCAAGTACACTTGTTTCGAGAATCTGGCGGAAGACTTTGGGGCAGAAGATTATTCCGAATGAGCTATACAGCAAGCGGGCAGATTTGGTAGCCACGGCACGCATTTTGTGCCGTGGGCTTTTTAGTCCGAGCCGTGACTCTGAACGACATATAGATGTCGTTTAGGAAGCGGCCACTTACTTCCTTGCAATTCGCTGCCGAGGGACTTTGATCTACATCATCCATGAATTTGACATTTGCCGTTCGATACACATTAAAATGTTCCATCACATCCACCATTCGCAGGATTCCCTGAATGTCTTCGCGGCCCACGTGGGTTGAAATATCGCTTCCGCAGCTTGCGGAAAATTATCGCATCATTCGAAATCACGTCGGCGCGCGCTGCGCCATTATGGCCGTGGTCAAAGCCGACGCCTACGGCCACGGCTTATCCGAAGTCTCTAAAACCCTGGCTGCCGCCGGCGCCGACTGGTTCGGCGTAACCTCCGCCGACGAAGGCATCGAGCTGCGCAAGCTCGGAATCACTCAGCCTATTTTGCTGCTCACCGGTTTTTGGGAAGGCGAGCAGCAGGCCTTGACGGAATACGATTTAGTCCCCGCCGTATACACCGAAGATCAGCTTGTAGCCTTGGAATCGTGGGGGCGGCAGTGTGGCAAAGTCATCCGCTTCCATCTGAAAATCAACACGGGCATGGGGCGGTTGGGAATTCATTGGCAGGAATTGGATTCGTTTCTACTCACCTTCCGCAAGATGAAGCATGTCGAAATGGAGGGTCTGTTCGCGCAATTTTCCGCTGCCGAAGATTTTACGACCGGACAAACGGAAGAGCAGGCTTCGCGTTTCCATGACGCGGAGCAGTCTCTGGCACGCGCCGGAATCCATCCCCGCTATTGTCATCAGGCAAACAGTTCGGCCATTGTCAGCCGTCCGGATACCTGGGGCAATATGGTGCGTCCCGGCTTGCTTCTCTATGGCTATCAGCTTCCCGTCCGAACTCCCGCAGACACTCAGGCATCCCCCGTCCAGCTTCCGGTCAGGGAAATTCTTGCTTTCAAGAGCAAAGTGATTGCGGTAAAGGAAGTGCCCGTCGGGATATCGCTTGGTTACGGCGGACGATATACCACTTCCCGCCATTCCCGGATCGCCACCATACCGGCTGGCTATGCCGACGGCCTGGATCGCAGGCTCTCCGGGCGAGGGCATCTGATTCTCCGTGAGAAGTTTGCTCCGATTGTTGGCAACATCAGCATGGACTTGACGCTCGTTGATGTGACCGAAAACACTTCGGTAAGCGTGGGTGATGAAGTTCTTCTGATTGGGCGCAGCGGTTCATGCGCTGTCACGGCAATGGATTTAGCCGAGATGTCAGGCACCATCCCCTATGAAATCCTCTGCGGCATCAGCAAGCGGGTTTCCCGCCGCTATCTTCGCTGATTCGCTGTCAGCCCCCTTATATAATCCATATCATCAAAAATCCCAGTGTTTCGTCTTCATAGGGTTGTGTTACACTCTGGCAAAGCCTAGTTAATCTGCTTTTCAACATAGGCGCGGGCGGGATATTAATGGTTGGCTGAAATTGGAATAGCCGGCTATGGTTCAATTAATTGGAAAAATGCTTGCTGATCGAAGCCTGACGGTTTCTTCCATTGCCTTTATATTGGGCTTTCGGTTGGCTGCCTTCCCAAAGGATCATGAGGGGGTAAAATCTCATGTTGGATTGGCTTATCGTTCGCTTTGTGTTTTTGCTGATTTTGTTTTTTGCTTCCTATTATTTGCAGCCGTTCGGTTTGGAAAGTCTTTATGCAGGTATTGCTGGTTTGTGCATAGGGTTTGCCATTCTGATTTTCGAGGTGCGGCTGAGTCGTGCCAGCTTGAAACGACTGATCGGCGCAGCTATTGGCTCCCTTCTTGGCATCATCGGCGCTTATCTGATGAGCCTCGTCCTGGGCCAGTCGGTTTTTCCCAGGAACACGCTTTCCTTCCTGCAAATCGTCGTGATGCTGTGGATGACCTATATCGGCCTGGTCGTCGGTGCCGCCAAGGGCGATATGCTGAATCTGGCGGCGCTGGGTGGCTTGTTCAGCGGCGAGAAGCCCAGCAAGCGTACGCATAAGATTCTGGACACCAGCGTCATCATCGACGGTCGCATCGCGGATATCTGCGCCACCGGATTCATTGAGGGCGTGCTGGTCATTCCTCAGTTCGTGCTGCGCGAATTGCAACAGGTGGCCGATTCCTCCGATCCGCTCAAGCGCAATCGCGGGCGGCGCGGACTGGACATCCTGCAAAAAATCCAGAAGATCGCCTCGGTCAACGTCCAGATCGTGGATGATGATTTTCCGCACATTCGCGAAGTGGACTTGAAGCTCATCGAGCTGGCCAAGATCACCGAGGCGAAAATCATCACCAATGACTTCAACCTCAATAAAGTGGCGCAGCTTCAGGGCGTGGACGTTTTGAACATCAATGAGCTGACCAATTCCTTGAAGCCCGTCGTTTTGCCGGGCGAGACCATGCGCGTCTTTATTCTGAAGGAAGGCAAGGAGATGAACCAGGGCGTCGCCTACCTGGATGACGGCACCATGGTGGTTGTGGATAACGCGAAGAAGATGATCTCGAAAACCATCGACGTATCCGTAACCAGCGTTTTGCAGACCACCGCTGGCAAAATGATCTTTGGGAAATTCGATGAACGCTTGCAGACACAGCGCACTCAGCAGGCCGTGAATGAGTGAAATCCAGTAAATGATTGAGTGATGAACGTCCGCGTTTCGCGTCCATCATCACCATCTGCCGGATTCGTGAAATTCAACCGTCTCTGATAAAATCAAGCTGTATTGCACATTTCGATCTGCTCAAGCTGGAGTGGCGGAACTGGCAGACGCACCAGACTCAAAATCTGGCGCTCCATAAGAGCGTGGGGGTTCGACTCCCCCCTCCAGCACCATGCTCAAGCGTAATCCTGTACCCACAGGCTGCCAACCGTAAGGCGGATATCTAAAATTTAGGAAGCTTTCTCATTCGGAGGGATCGATGAGACGTTTACATTTCGTGTGCTGTGTAATTCTAACAGGCCTGCTTTTCTGCCTGACCATTCCAGTGCATTCTCAATCCCCCGCGCCCAGCTCCACGCCCAGCCCGTCTCCCAATCCTCAGGCCGCTGCCGCAACCAGCGGTGTTATCGACGAATCGCAGCTCGCTGGCCTTCCCATGAATGGCCGCAGCTATACGCAGCTCACCACGCTTCAAGCGGGAGTGGCCGATCCTGGTGGTGGTGGCTCTCAGGGTGGCGGTGGTGGCATTTCTGTATCCGGAGGCAGGCAGGAGTGGAACAGTTTTTTGTTGGATGGCACGGACATCAATAACACCGGCAACCAGGTTCCGGGCAGCGCCGCTGGCGGTCAATTAGGCTCTGACACAATCCGGCAGGTGCAGGTTTTTTCTGTTAACTATGGTGCGCAATACGGTCGCGCTGCCGGTGGCGTTATGAACGCCATCACCCGTTCCGGCGGCAGCGATTGGCACGGCACCATTTTCGAGTTTTTGCGAAACAGCAAGCTCGACGCCCGCGAATTTTTTGACAAAGGTTCTGACCCTCCTCCCTTCAAGCGTAATCAGTTCGGTGCTACGGTGACCGGTCCCATCTTTGCCGACCGCACCTTCTTCATGGCGGGCGTGGAGCTCTTGCGCAACCGCCTGACCACGACGCAGGTTAATCTCGTTCCCGACAACCAGTTGCGCACGGGCATTCTGAGTCTCCCTGGCCGGCCATCTGTTGTGGCACGAGACGATGTAAAACCCTATCTCAACCTTTATCCTTCTGCGGATTTCCCGATCCTGCAAAATGGCCTGCCCACAGGCATCGCGGAGAATCGCAACGCCGTTTCGCAGCCCAGCAATGAATATTTCTTCACCTTCCGTCTGGACCATCGCCTCCGCGAGAAGGACGCCGTTTTCGGGCGCTATACGTTCAGCGACGCCAACCGCACCAGCGGCGGCGGTTCGTCCTCCTTCCTGTCGCTCACGCAAAGCCGCCAGCAATACGCCACCTTTGTTGAAACGCATTTCTTTTCTCCTGCCGCGGTCAACACCATCCGCCTGGGCTACACGCGTCCTGTGTCCCGCACCGTTTCTCAATCAACCATATCGATTCCTGCAAATCTGTTTTTCGTCCCCGGCGCGCCGCAATTTGGTGTCATCAATGTTTCCGGCCTTGATTCGTTCGGGCCAAATTCATCTTTGCCTTCCGCCGAGGTCATGAACTCCTACCAGGCCGCTGACGATTTCATCTTCACGCGCGGCCCGCATACCTGGAAATTTGGTTTTCAAATGGAGCGCTTCCAGTGGAATGTCTTCAGCAACCCCAGCGTCGGCGCGGAATGGACCTTCAACAGTCTGGAGGATTTCCTTCGCGCTGGTCCCAACAAAGATAATTCACTTCGCGTCGCTCTGCCTGGCTCCTCCGCGGAGCGCGCCTATCGCCAGAGTTTGTTCGGCCTCTACTTGCAGAACGACTTCAAAGCCCGCCCCAACTTGACGCTCAATATGGGTCTGCGCTATGAGTTCACATCTCTCATCCATGATGCCCAGAGCCGCGACGTTTTCTTGAAAGACGAGCTGCGGGATACCGAGCCTCAAGTGGGTGCCCTGATGGGCCGCAACCCTTCGCTCAAAAACCTTGCTCCCCGCTTCGGCTTTAGCTGGTCGCTGTGGAGCAACCCCTCAAAGCTTCTGGTGAGCGGCGGCTTCGGCGTTTATTTCGATCAGATCATCGAATATGGCATCGATCCCAAGCGCGCCACGCTGCCCATTTTCAAACTGTCCGTGCTGACCAACGTCTCCACCTCCGGAACTTTCCCGAACGCTCTTAGGACCGTTGATGCCCAAGGCGGCGGGTTGGCTCGCCAGGCCCGCATCATGGAATATGACAACCCCAAAACTCCAACCGTTTATCGCTACAATTTCTCCCTCCAGCGCGAGATCATCCCTGGCCTGCGCATGGAGGCCATGTACGTTGGTTACCGCGCCAACGCTTTGCTGCGGAACTTCGAGGCCAACTTGTATCCTTTCCCGGTGACGATGCCCGATGGAAGTTTGTTCTTTCCGCCCAACACCGGTCCAAGGAATCCAAATTTCAACGTCATCGAAAAAACCTCCACCGATGCTCAGGCTTTTTACAACTCCTTCGTCCTATCCCTCAATCCCAGACCCTGGCACGGCCTTTCCGTGCGCGGCAATTACACCTTTGCGAAAGGCATTGACGACGTTTCCTCCACCAACCGCTTTGTCGATCATTATGGGATTGACCGCACGTTGAATCGCGGCCTCGGCAAGTTCGTCAATCGTCACCGTCTTTCTATGAATTACTTTTTTGACCTTCCTTTGGGGGGCGGCCGGCGATGGCTGACCTCCGGCTGGCTTGCACAAGCGCTCGGCGGCTGGCGCATCGGCGGCATCATGAATATCCGCACCTCACAACCTTTCGAGACCATTTATCGAATCTCAACCCCAGGCTACCTGTTCATCTCCCGGCGGCCTAATCTCGTGGCTGGACGCAGCAACAACCACGTGTCGGGCGTCAGCACAGGCTGCGGTCACATTCCTGCGGGTACGCCGCTCGGCACGCGCGAGCTTTACTTTGATCCCTGCGACTTTAGCGCTCCCGCGCCGGGTATCATCGGCAACGCGGGACGTAACACCATGATCGGCCCAAGAACTGTATCCATGGATCTTTCGCTGCAAAAGGAATTTTCGATTGATTCCGAGCGCGCTCTGGAGTTCCGCGCTGAATTTTTCAACTTCCCCAATCACACGAATTTCTCTTTTCCCAACGATGGCAGCGCCACGATCTTTCGCAATGCCGCAGGTACTTTGAATCCAAACGCAGGCAGGCTCACATCCACCAACGGCACTCCCCGGCAGATTCAGTTCGCCCTGCGCCTGAATTTTTAGTTTATTCTTCGCAATGCTTCGCGGGTTTGGTAGCCACGGTGAGCGCTTTTCTCACCGTGGGCTTTTATATTTGGAATTTTGTATTTTGGTATTGTTTAGGATTTTGAGCTTGGGATTTAGGATTTGTTTTTCTTTCGCCTTCCCAGGGCACGAACTCATCCGTGCCTCATCGCCGAATGGAATGCAGGCGTTGGCGGCTTGGTTCCGTCCAGCACTTTCCCCCAGAAAATCCTCTTCCGCCGTCGCAGCATATCATCAATATTCATTTGCATGATGTTTTGCACATGCCGGCTCAGGTCGCGCACCAGCCTCGCATTCTGCGCGTCGCTCGGCGAAAACCCATTCATCGGTATGGCTTCCATCACGCGCACATGCCACTTGCTTGGCAATGGTACGACGGGTAGAAACGGGAACGGCGGCGCAATCGGGAAGTACGGCCACCCGGTGATTTTCTTGATGTACGAGGAATCGATCCGTCCCACAATCGGGAAAATCTCGGAGTGTCCCACGACAACCGACGGAACGATGGGAGCCTGATTTTCTATCGCGATCTGCACGAAAGCGCTCTTCGCAAAATCCCTCAGCTTGTAGGTCTCCTTATACGGCGTGAAAGTCCCGCGGATTCCCTCCGGGAGTATCCCCACTATATTTTCTTCCTTCAATAAGCGGGCTGCATTTTCCTGGCTGGCGATCACGCACCCAAATTTGGTCCAGAAGTTCGACATATACGGCGGATAGAGCAGGATCGGTATGATTAAGAACCGGATGATGCGTTCCCGCGCCTCTTTGATCAGATACAGGTGCATCACCCCGTCCAGCGGCATGAAACCCCGGTGATTGCCCACGTACAGCGCCCGCCCCTGGGCTGGAATGTTCTCCATGCCTTCGCATTCAATGCGCCAATACGTCTTCCGCACAAAATCGAACCAGGTCTCCCATGCCCGGATGTATTCCGTATCCAGACCCCAATCATCGTACGAAGGGCGAAGCCGCTCCGGCTTCGCATGTGCTTTCATTTTCAGAAAATCAGCCAGCGCCTCCACGCTGGATTGTTCCGGGTGAAATCCCAATTCGCGTTCAGCCCGCTCGCCCGACACCGTCCAATCGAACTCCCGCACATCTCCGGTTGCTCCGGGCCGGAAGAATCTCAGCAGCGATGGTAGCGAGGGTATACGCGTTGTGCCCGCCGCCCGGTAAGCTTTCTTGATCGGAATCGCTCCTTCGCCCCCGGCATTGAATATTCCCGTGGCATCTGATTCCGCTGCCGCCGCCAGCGCCCGCGCCGCATCTTTAAGGCTGATGAACTGCACATTCGGATCGCGGCCCGGCATGGCCATTGCCGTTTTTGCGGCCAGTTGCCGCACGATCCGGTCGCCCTCATCTGCTTCCAACACATTCGTCAGCCGCATCGCCGCCCAGTTGGAGAACTTCGCCGCGATCTGCTCGGCCTTCAGCCAGCGTTGCTCCGGCGCATCCTCGCGCAGCAGCGAGACGCGCTCTTCAGTCATCATCCCCGGATTTTTCGCATGAACGCCATACGCCGATGCATGGCTGCGCAGCACCAACCGGAGGAATCCCCCCCGCTCGATGATTTTCTCCAACTCGCTCAGCTTTTCAGGTTGTGCGTGTGGAAAGTAAATTACAGTGTCTAGATTATTTTCTGAAAACTCGTGGCCGCGCCGCTCCATCTCCGCCCGTGTTTCCTGCGCCAACGGGCCGTCGCATCCCGCAACCGCCGCCTTCATGGCTCCGTGACTCCATGCAGAAACACGTTGGTCAGTTCGCGCACTAATCGTTCATCGTCGAGCTTCTCCACCTGCTTGCCTCCGAAGACCTCCACCACCAGCAGGATGCCGGTCAGCGCGGCAAGGAACATGGCGGCCGCCGCTTCGATGTCCACCTCTTTGCGCAGCTCTCCGCGCTCCTTGCGCAGCTTGAGAAATTCAGTGAACAGAAGCCGCCCTTGCTGCACAAACGTCCGGTAGAGGATTTCGCCCACCGCCGGATTGCGCATCGCTTCGCCCAACAGCTTGCCCAGGAACGGCAGCCGTTGACGGTATTCCAGCAAGATCACTTTGGCCAGCACTTGCAGCTCGTCCCGCAGCGTTTCCGTCGGGAAGCGCAGTTCCGGCGACGGCACCGCGCCTGCGATAAGTTGCAACTCGCGCTGCAATACCGCCTCCAGAATTTTTTCCTTGGAGTGGTAATGCCGCACGATGTTGAACGCGGAAATCCCGCACGCACGGGCGAGTTGATCCACGCTGATGTCCCCCAGCTCGCGCGTGGACGCTAGCTGCATCGCGCTTTCCAATACCTTGCGTTCTTGCTCCGGCGTTAGCGCTGCGTTGCCCATAGGCTCACTTCGTTTCCTGTTCTCCGCCCGTCCGGCCCGATGTCACCAGGGACTGAAAGGCTTGATAATCGGACCTCCGCTCAGGTTCTCCATCTTTGCCCCTAATAATTGTTTGCGCCACTTTTTGTGCCGAGATGATCACCGGCGTGATGCCCCCGCCGGGCTGCGTCCAATGACCCGTGAGATATAAATTCTCAACCGGCGTGGAGATTGGCAATCGCGCCGAGCCGAGTTGCTCCGGCGACATCTCCCACCCCAGCATGGCTCCCTGCCAGTTGTTGGTATATTTATACGACGTTTGCGCGGTCGCGCTCAACTTGACTACGATGTGCTCGTCGATTCCCGGTAATAGTTCCCGCAGCCGCGCCATGATCTCTTCATCCACTTGCGCTTTGTGCGCGGCCCAGTCGGTTTTTTCTTCAATACGTATCGGCGTGAGTTTCTGCACAATCAGTATCTGGCAGCCCGGCGGCGCCAGCGAATCATCGAAGCGCGTGGGAATGAATACCTTGAATACCGTCCGAATCACGTCTTCCGGATCATACGAACTCCAGTAATAGCCCTCTGCCTCCCTCAACTTGTCCGCATCCATTCCACGCAGCCCTAGATGCATTAAATAGCAGGGATACGTGGGCTTGAGGCTCTCCAAGTGATCCAGCATCCATCGTCCGCAATGCTCTTCGCCCAGCAGATTGCGATACGTGTGCACTGCGTCCGCATTCGAAACCACCACCGGCGCTCGGAACTCAAATCGCTCCGGCGCGCGCTTGGATACCGTGGAAATTCTCACCCCGCAGGCCTTGCCGTCCTCCACAATAATTTTTTCCGCCGCCGCGCATTTTAGAATGCTGCCGCCGCGCTCTTCCAAAGCTCGTCCCAGGTCATCGGTAAACTGCTGCGAGCCGCCGCGCGGAAAGTAATTTCCCAAAAAATAAGAAAGCCGCAGCATGGCGTCAAAGCAATATGAAGTTCTGTCCGGCAGGCTTCCCCAATGGGCGCAATCAGCCATCAGGATGGTGCGCAGCGCCGGATCGCAGAAGTGCTCCTGAAGTTTTCCCTGCACGGTCAGGCGCTCCAGCCGGTGGAACTGGTCGTTGTCGATTCCTTTGAAGTAATACAAAAGCCCGTGCAGATAGGCCTGTCGCAGCTCCGCAAAATATCGGTCAATCGCTCCCGCTTCCCCAGGAAACCACTCTTTCAATTTCGCAAGATACTCTTGAAACCCCGCCGGCACCGCAAAAACTGGCAACGACGGCAAGTGGAACTGGTCCACCGGGTCCATCTTGATCCACTTGGTCGGCAGTCCCAGCTCGGCTACCAACTTCCCGGTCAGCGTTGTGGGATTTCCAAGCAGCGGATAAAAGTGCGTCGCCGCATCGAACAAAAAACCTTTTCGCCGGAATGACGAGCAATACCCGCCCAGCACGTAATGCCGCTCCAGCAGGAGCACCTTCATCTTTTCTTTCGCCAGAAAATTGGCGCAGAACAATCCCCCGATGCCGCCGCCGATTACGATGGCGTCATAGCGCTCCGCATACTGCCGGCCAAAGATCGTGTAGGCCATATGCACTCACCACGCTGCGAGTATGCCCATCCGCAGAATTACGTCAACCCTCCATCCAGCGCAATCACCTGGCCCGTGATATAAGCCGCATCGTCCCCGGCCAGATACAAGGCCAGCCGCGCCACTTGCTGCGCCGTTCCAAGCTGCCCCATCGGAATCTGCGCAAACAATTTTTTGCGCATCGCCTCATCTATGGACGCGGTCATTTCCGTGTCGATGAATCCCGGCGCAATGGCGTTCACGCGCACGCCCAGCCGCGCCACTTCCTTGGCCAGCGCTTTGGTGAAGCCGATCAGCCCGGCCTTGGATGCGCTGTAATTCGTCTGCCCGCTCATTCCGATTATGCCGCTCACGCTCGACACGTTGATGATCGCTCCGCCGCCGCGCAGCATCTCCGGCATCACGGCGCGCGCGTAATTGAACGCTCCCGTCAGATTCGTCTCCATCACCTCGCGCCACGCCTCCGGTTCCATTTTGTGGAACGCTCCATCGCGGCGGATGCCCGCATTGTTGATCAAAACATTCAGCGGCCCCAGCGACTCGCGGGTTCTCTTCACCACCTCTGCAGCCAGCGCGTAGTCGCGCACGTCAGCCTGGCAGGCCATCACTAGTTTCCCTTCTGCGGAACATTGCGCGGCCAGCTCCTCGGCTGCGACCGTATTCTGCGCATAAGTGAACGCCACCGCATACCCGGCCTCCGCAAATTCCGTCACCAGCGCGCGACCAATGCCCCGGCTGCCGCCCGTTACCAGCGCCACTTTCATTCCGGCCGGTTCCTTCCATAGCGCTCATGCGCAGCGGAGAATTCGCCGCTCGCCAGCGCCGCCCCCATCGAGATTTCGCCGCCCAGCACCGCCGCCGCGATGATCTCCGCGAGCTTCCTGGCCTTGCCCCGGCCAACGCAGCCCATGATTTCCAATGCTTCCCGCTGCGTCGGCAATCCAGTCCCGCCGCCCACGGTCGCCACCGAAAGCGCAGGCAAGGTAGCGCTCACGAACAATCCCTCCGGCTGCAATTCAAAGTACGTCACGCCGCAGGCCGCATGAACCACGTTGGCCACGTCCTGCCCGGTGGCGATGAAAATAGCCGTCAGCCCGTTGGCGTAGTGCGCGTTGTATCCAATCGACCCCGCTTGCAAATGCCCCAGCACGGTCGAATGCCACACTTGGAACAACTGCTCGGCGGTCACGCGCAGATACGTCTTCAGCACGGAATGCGGCAGCAGCGCCCCGGCCGTCACGCGCTTGCCCTTCCCGCGCGTCAGCAAAAATCCGCTGGGCCGCTTCTCCGAGCACATGCCGCTGAAAATCAAATACCGCAAGCCGTGATGCGCTTTCTGGATCCATTGGCAAACCGCTTCCGTCGCTTTGACGATCATGTTCATGCCTTGCGCGTCGCCGGTGTGATATCCAAAATTCACCAGCACCTGGCGGCCAAGCTGATAGCACTTCACGTTCTTGAGCGCTCCGTTGCGCGTCGTCTTCGCCGCTTCAATCTGCATCTCGGGCAAATGCAGCGGAACCCACCGCGAAAAGGCCCGCGCCTGCGCAACCTCCGCGAAGAAAAACGTCGGCGTGATTTGATTCTCGTCTTCCAGCAGCGCCGTCTGCACGCCTCCGGCATGACTCAGCGTCACCATGCCGCGCTCATAGCTGCGGATCAGCGCGCCTTCGCTGGTCGCCATCGGCACATAGAATAGCCCCTGCGCATATTCGCCGTGCACCAAAACCGGCCCTGCCACTCCCAGCGGCACCTGCGCCACGCCCACGGGATTTTCGATGTTGCCTCGCATTTGCGCGGGGTCCACGGAGAAGTTCCCCATGTGCTTCAGCTTTGCGCCGGTTTTTTCCTCCACCCACTCCCGCCGCCGCTTTAGGTGTTCCTCCGTGTAGCCCTGGTCGCGCAGCCGCGGCAGCAAATCTTCCGGTCCAATGGAAACCGAAGCCTCTCCCGCCTTGCCTTCCGCTTTGCTGATTTCTGTTTCGTTTTTTGCCATCACATCCGCTTCTTCCTTTACGCCCCGCCCGCTTTCAATATCAGCGCTGCATTGTTTCCATCGCAAGAGAACGCCGTAACCAGCGCGTACTCCCCCTGCACGGATTGCGGTGTTGAAGCAAGCCGCAGTCCGTTCGCCGCGCCGCTGAAATTCGCTGTCGGCGGTATCTCCTGCTTCTCCAGCGCCATCGTTGCCACCAGCGTCAGATACGCCCCCCCCGCTCCCATGGTTTCGCCAAACGCTGCTTTAGGCGCGCACACGGGCATCTCTTCCAGCCGCTTTCCAAAACTGTTTTTCAAGGCGCGCAATTCCACGGCGTCTCCAGTTGGAT
>Ga0156170_1128_pt1 | contig 27797 bp, 20 predicted proteins | sample RifCSPlowO2_12_FD_107823 | JGI IMG/M metagenome (GOLD analysis project Ga0156170, IMG submission 107823) | Acidobacteria bacterium RIFCSPLOWO2_12_FULL_54_10
GCCGTTGTGCCTACCGCCGTGATCGTGTTCCCACGAACTGCAAGAGCCTGCGCTATCGTCCCAATATTGTTGTTGGTTCCGTGATCATCCACGGTGACAATCTTGCCGTTGAAGAAAATATAGTCCGGCGGCGACTGCTGCGCTTGCAGCGATATTAAGCCTAACCAAGCTATCGATACGAACATCACAAGTTGAAATACGCGGCTCTTCTTGATCATCTGGCCTCCTGATAAATCGTGATTTCTCAGATCGGAATTCCTAAGATATTTAAGCAAAATTGCTCTTATGCCCATTCAATGTATTCAGTGCAAGGGTTTACGGCAATTCAATATTAACACTGGAACCTGCCATTGATGTCCTAAACTTTCGGCAGGAATTCGTGTAGCCAACCAAAAAAAGAAGGGGTGCTTCTGAAAATTGAATCCAGCAGCACCCCCGTTAAATTTAGAGCCTAACCAGAACTAGAACGTGAACTTCAACGCCATTTGAATCTGGCGCATGGTCGTGCCGCTTTGCAAGGAGTCGATTCTCCCAGCGTCGGAGTTGTAAAGGCCATCCGGGTTGGCAGCGGAACGCGCACCCTCAATGATCGCCGTCGCACCGCTATCCAGCCGGAAGTTTGGCCGATTGGTGATATTGAAGATCTCCGTGCGGAACTGCAACGCCTTCCCTTCGCTGATCTGGAAGTTTTTGAAGAAGGAAAGATCAGCACTAACCAGACCCGGACCGATAATCGTCTGGCGCCCCGCGTTGCCAAAATAACCTCGCTGGCTCACAACATCCGTGCTGGCAGCCCTGAAGCAGCTAGGCGGCGCTACGAACGCCTTCGGATCAAAATACAACACATCGTCCTTCCGGAAATCCGCCCGGCTGTCTAGCACCGGGTTATTGCTGGCACCAGGGCGCAGATCAGGACGGTCGGTTCCGCTGCTGCTTACTCCGCTTCCTGAACATCGTAGCTGGGTAGTGGCATTCAGCGGCTGTCCATCCCGCGCGCCGATAACACCATTGACCTGCCAGCCACCCACCACATGATTGACCAAGCTAGAAACGTTATTGGCGAATTGCTTGCCCTGGCCGAGAGGAACCTCATAATTGAAGGTTACCGTGAGGCTCCTTCCTGCGTGCAACTGGGAAAAGCCCTTGTCTCCGATAATATCGTATACATTTTGATTGTTGATCGAGCCTGCTGAATCCGCTGTCTGCTGGCCAATCCCGGCGGTATCCAGATTCTTGGCCCACGTAAACGAGGTCCGGAACCCGAGTCCTCCTTCGAACCGGCGTTCAATAGTGGATTGCAAGCTGTTATACCATGCATCGCCTGAGTTGGCGATGTACCGGAAACAACAGAAGTTCGGGTTGGGTACTTTAGCATTAGCTGGCGTATACCACCGGCCCTGAGCATCTTTTACCGGTACCCGCTGATTGGGGTTGTTGTTGGAATATAAGTGGCGATTCCGGGTGCCCACATAGGCTACCTTTGTAACGAATCCCCCCATGAGTTGTTGTTCGATCCCGAAGTTCCACTGGTATCCATAGGCCGGATGCCAGTCATAGGCATTGACGATTGGGTCGCGCGTGCTGGCAAGCGCAGGATCACCAGGAATTGATTTGCTATATGGAAATGGCATTGTTGGGTTGGTAAGCTGTACGCGGTCTGCAAATGGGGCCACATAGCTAGACAGTGTGTAGCTATAGCTAAGCGGCCATTCGGTGAACACGCCAAAACCGCCGCGCATCACCATCGAACCGCCGCCGAATGGCGTATAAGCGAAACCAAGCCGAGGAGAGATGCCTTTCCAGTCCGAGTTTATTTCAAATACCTTGCCCAAAGTGAAACCCGAGTCATGCAAGACATCGATCACGGACCCGGCTTTGCCGTTCACGTCGATAGGGTCGGTCAAATCTTCCCACCTTACGCCCAGGTTGAACGTCAAGTTGGGCAACACTTGAATATCGTCTTGGTAGTACAGGCCGACGTAGGTTTGGCGATATCCGCGATAAACGTCGGGGGGGGTGATTGGGTTCAAGCTTTGCGGAATAGGGCCTGTGATGGAACTAGGCCTGCCCTCATACCAGCGCGAAAATCCGCTCGAGAAACGCATCTGCCCGTTAAACCAGATGTTCTGAAATTCGTTCATCTGGTACCGCTTGACCTCGGCCCCGAAGCTCATGGAATGCTTGCCCCTGCTGTATGACATCTGGCTCTGGTAAATAAACGTGTTGTCGGTTAGGCGGAAGGGAAGGCTCAAATCCGCGCCGTGAATTCCGCTGATACCAACCCCCGAGACGCCCGGAGAGGTGCAGATCGGCGAACCCGGAATGCAAGAAAGAATAGGATCTAAATTTGACGGAACGGTAAACGACTCAGCCATTTCAGTGCGGGTGAAGCCCACGCTGGCGACATTCAACAACGCCGGAGTCAGAATGGAGGTGAGCTGAAGGACTCCGAAAACATAATGGCCATTGCCGGGGTGAGTCCAATCCGGGTCGTTGCCCAGGTCCACCAAAAAGTTATTGCTCTTGTCCGCCGTGACCCGTCCGAAGAAAGAATTGTTGCTGGAAAGATTGTAATCAACCCGCGCCATACCATAGTCTTCCTGTCCTTTCTCGACGCGAGAACTGATATAGCGGCAACGTCCGCCACTAAGCCGATTCGCAGTACTCAGGTCCGTGCAATGTTCCGTTGCTTCCCGAATCATCGCTCGTGCCCATCGTCCACTGCTGGTCGCCAGTTGTGGCCGGAAATCACACAGGGCTGTTGCCGCCAGACCGCACGCACTCCCTCTTAGGATCGCCGAAGGATCCACTTTGTATGTACCGTAAGGCCTAGTAGGATCGGTAATAACACCGTCCCGAGCGTCCTCATCCATGAAGGCCGTAAAATCCGCAGTCCCTTTGCGCTGCCGTTCGCCTTCGTAGGAGAGGAAGTAGAAAGACTTGTCTCGCGTGATGGGACCCCCAAAGGTCCCGCCAAACTGATTTTGTTTCAACGGCGTCTTCCCGACAAAGTAATGGTCGGCGTCCAGTTTGTCATTGCGCAGAAATTCAAATGCGCTGCCGTGTAAATCATTTTCTCCAGACCGCGTAACGGCATTGACGACACCTCCGATGGCGCGGCCATATTGCGCTCCATAGTTATTCGTAAGCACGTTGAATTCGCGGATGGTGTCAGTACCCAACTGCCGGGCCAGCACGCTCGATGGCGCCATGTTGGCGGCTACGTTCATCGTCTCCACACCGTCCATCAAATACTGGCTCTGCTGCGGCCGCGCTCCATTAACGGAGATTTTGCGTCCGCCGCCGGTTCGTGTGCTTTCGGTAACAGTGGTAACGAAAATTGCACCTGGCTGGATGGCGGTGAGATCTGTATAGCTGCGACCGCTGAGCGGCAGTTCGCGTACCTGCTTCTCGTCCACCAGCGTAGCCACAGTTGCATTAGTGGTTTCAATCAAGGGAGCTTCGCCGGTCACCGTAATGCGCTCCGAGACCGCGCCGATCTGCATGGCGAAATCAACCGTAGCCTCGCGGCCGACGGTGAGCGTAATGCCAGTCCGCACTGAGGTCTGAAAGCCAGCGGACTCTGATGTCACTTCGTAGGAGCCAAGGCCGAGTTGCTGAGCACGGTACCGCCCCTCAGCGTCTGTGTTTACCGTGCGAGTAATGCCAGTTTCCACATTCCGGAGCGTTACCGTGGCGCCGGGAATTACCGCACCGGTGGCATCGCCTACAGTTCCAATGATGCTGCCGGTGGTTCCTTGGGCCAGCGCCATTCCGGTGAAAACCAATAGACCGATCATTAATCTTGTAAACAATCCACACACTTTCATAAACGCCTCCTTAGATTTGGCTTCCGAGCAAAGGAAGACCAGTTCTCCGCAGGTTGTTGCCCGCGTGAGATACCGCCACTCTCAAAATGCAAATTCCAATCCTTTTTATATCCACCAACCAAATTACCTAGGCACGATCCGAAAGTTGTCAGTGATGAATTATTACACCTAATGGACATCGTGTGTCAAGGAATTCTTGCTATGGGGCTATTAATGGTAATGGACAGGATTGTGAGAATGATAAAGCCAAATTGATCCAGAAAAACAACAACTTTTTAATATTCAGCCAGTTGCATCGTCTCGTCTATGCTCATTTCCGGCATGTCAGCGGGGCCACTGTAGATGGCTTTGATGGTGAAATTCCTGCTGCCGATCTCTGCTTGATAGGTATATCCCAGACGACCGCGAGCAGGGTCTATAACCAGGTTACCGGATGAGTGTAATTCTTCCAGTGATGCATACCGGCCATTGAGAGCCATAAATGCGCGCTCCGCTTGCGCCATGCTATTCAGATCGTTTTTAACCCCGGTAAGATCAGCGGCGGCGCGGATATTTCCGGTACCCATGGTCACATCCCCGCTGCCTGTGACGTTTGAACGATAGATGAACAGCCCAATGCCTAGCACAACAATTAGCGAAATTAGCCCAAAAGCACCGCGCATTCTTATTTACCTCTGAACGCATCCTAACATGCCTGGCAAAACCATTGTGGCAATTACAAACAGGTGCAATTAACTGAACTGAAACGATTCCAGCGCAATTGGAAGATGACAGACTTTTATCCTTCCATAGCTTCCTGTTTTCCTGAATCCTCTTGTTTCTCAGCATCAGTCTGCGGTTTGGCGCCGATGCTATTGTGAAGTCGTTCCAGTAACCGCTGGGTCTGTGACTGAATTTCTCTGACCCTGCTTATAGCATCCGCATCCTTCTTCATATTCATCGCCAGCAGGTCTGAGGATATCAAGAGCAGTGATATGGACATCGCCGTTCGCCAGTAAGCATCCACGGGATCGGCATTCGGGGCGGACTCGAGCTCTGAATTCCCATTGGAGCCTGCATTTGCTTCGTCCGCTTGCTTAACTCCTTCCCAATTAGGGAGCCAAAGGGGCGGTCTGGCCGGACTGGCTGGCAACTCAGGCGGCGCTTGAGCTGCCGCTTCTTTCATTTGCAGTTGTTCACGAGAAGCGGCAAGTTCTTCCTGCAGTATTTGGGTGCCGGCTTCGAGGTCGTTCACTTGTGCTTTGTACTCATCCCGCTCAGATTCCAGTTGTTGAATCAGCCGGACAGCCGCTTCTCGCTGCTCACGGAATAAATTTTGCGCTGAGGCCATGTCCTCTTCGAGTGCCTGCGTTCGGCTTTCAATCTCAGCAAGATGGGACCGGCTTTCATCCCTCTCCGCCGTCATCTGCCGTACCAATTCTTCCGCAGCGCGCTTCTGTTCAACTTCTTGCTGCACCGCGCTTAATTTCTCTTCGAATTCCAGTGCTTTGGAATCTGCTTCTGACCGAAACTTCTGCAGTTCATTGCGTTCGGCGATCAATTGGGCGATGAGCCGCTCAGACGCCTCCCGCTGGTCTTGAATCTGTCGCCGAGTTTCTTCAAGATCCTGGCTCAAGCTTCGGTGATTAGTTTCTAAATCTCTTACCTGAGCCCAGCTTGTATCTCGCTCAGCAGTCAGCTGATGAAAGATCTTTTCAGCCGATTCCTTTTGATCTGCTAATTGTTTTTTCGCAACAGTCAGTTCTAGCTCCACCTTTTTTACTCGCGATTGCTCCCCGGAGTAACCTTGTTCGTGTTGTGTGGCAAAATGCCGAGTAAGGCTTTCGGCAGCTACCCTTTCCTCTTGCAGCCTCCTCCTCATATCGTCGAGGTTCTTCTGGAGTTTATCCTTTTCAGAATCCATGGTCATTTCCTAATGCCTCCGCTTCGCGAACGGTACTATACCCATCAAGGTAATTTATTTATCGGCATGAATACATGGGTATACACATTTTTTTAAACTATTTTCCCTTGTCCGACTTTATTTCAAATAATGCCCATGAAACGCTATTGGTATGCTAACAGAATTAAGGCGGATTTCGGGCTTTTTTGAGCCTAGGCCAATATCGAAAGCTAGGGACACAAACAAGCGAAGTTATGGATGCTACTTGCGCCGGAATCAAAATGACCGTATCTTTTCTCCAAATGACAAATCGGGCGAAAATAGCCGAACCCAAAGTTCCAGTCGCAAGAAAAGGCGGCAAATCAAAGAATGCGAGGCCCGAAACAATTGCACAGGAAGCTAAGTTAGTGGTTGTCACGGGCATGAGTGGTTCGGGTAAAGGCTCCGTTCTGAAAGCATTTGAAGACCTGGGTTATTATTGTGTCGACAATCTACCTGTCGATCTGATTCCGAAATTCTCGAAACTTTGCATTACGAGCAGCGAAATCTCAAAAGCAGCCCTTGTAGTCGATATACGAGAAGGACGAGCACTCAAGCGGCTTCCGGGCATTTTCCGGCAGATCAGGAAAACGGTTCCGACCACACTCCTTTTTCTACATTCTAGTGAAGATGCGTTGCTGCGCAGATTCAGTGAAACAAGGCGGCCGCATCCGCTTCGCGGTGATCTGTCGCTAAGAGAAACCATTGCGGCTGAACGACGCGCATTGAGTGGAATTCGAGAAATGGCCGATCTTGTGATCGACACGAGCCGGTTTACCGTGCACGATTTAAGGAATTATATCTTCGATCGGTTTTCAGCCAAGCCCGATGAGCATACTTTGATGATCTCCTGTACAAGCTTCGGTTACCGTTACGGTGTTCCCACGGATACAGATCTTGTGTTCGATGTGCGCTTTCTGCCAAATCCAAATTACATACCAAAGCTCAAACCACTGACCGGTAAACAAACTGCCGTTGCCGAATATATCCAGTCCTTTCCGCAAACCAAGGAATTTATAGGACGCATCACGGACCTGCTCAGTTTCTTGATTCCTCATTATGTGAGGGAAGGGAAAAGTTATCTTACGATCGCCTTCGGATGCACCGGAGGACACCATCGCTCAGTAATGATGGCGCAGTCTATCGCGAAAATCCTCGCCGGTCGCAAGTTTAGAACCAGGATTTTCCATCGAGACATATCTAAGTAGAATTCGTTGTGATAAATCACAGGAAGGAAAAGGATTAGCAATAACAATAGCCGCCGTCAACGTTAAGACTCTGTCCAGTTATGGTTTGTGATGCCGGGCTGGACAAGAATAAAGCTGCCTCAGCAATATCCTCTGGCTTTGTCAGATTTTGCAATAATACAGAATTTCGCGCACCTGCCACACGGTCTTCAGGAGATGTTCCGGTCATTTTTTGCACTTCGTGGTTTACCTTAGTGTGCATTTCTGTGCCGACCACCACTCCCGGGCAAAGCGCATTCACTCGAATGCCGTAGGCACCGGTTTCAGCGGCCAAGGTGCGTGTCAGCCCAAGCAGCCCGGCTTTAGCAACAGCATAAGGCGCGTTAAACGGAAATGCTGCTTTCGCTGCGATGCTGGAGAGCATGACAATAGCGCCGCAGCGCCGCGCCATCATTGCCGGCACTACGGCCCGGCAAACCTGGAAAGTGCCGGTCAGGTTCACGCGCAAAGTGATGTCCCACTCCGTATCGGACATATCTTGCAATGGCGCGTTGTCACAATAATACCCAGCGTTATTGATGAGTGAATCAATTTTCCCGAAGCGATCCAAGCCCTGCTGAACCGTGCTTCGGACCGATCGGTCGTCTGTCACATCGCATCCGAGAGCCAGCGCCTGGCGGCCTAGAGCGGACACTTCCTTTGCGACCGATTCCAAATCCTTCTGGGTGCGGCCAGCGAGGATGATATCAGCGCCTTCTTTGGCAAAGCGCAGGGCAATAGCCCGGCCAATGCCGCGACCGGCTCCGGTAATTAAAGCGACCTCGCCTTGGAGTCTCATTTTCGCGTTTCAAACGTTCGGTTCCGTCGGTTCTCTCGGTTTCGTCGGTTTATTCAATTTTCCCATTATGGGAATTTTCGGCAGTGCCTGGGTTGCCCGCCCTAGAGATTCGATACATCCACTTCCCGCAGGAACCGGGCATTGGTTTCAGGGATCGTGGGGTTGATGAACATACCGGAACCCAACTCGAAGCCTGCGACCTTGGTGAGCCGGGGTATCACACTAACATACCAATGGTAGTAGCGGGAGTATCTGTTCTCGCCAGGAGCGGTGCGCACGACGTAATTGAAGTCCGGGTTGGCAAGTCCATTATAGATTTTCGCCAGCACAATGCGGAGCATGCGCGCTAGGTCGAGCATTTCCTCTGGCTGAATTTCTCCGAATGACGCCATGTGGCGACGGGGAAAAATCCACAGGGAAAAAGGGGTCAGCGAGGCAAACGGAACCAGGCACACAAAGTGCTGCGTCTCGTGAACAATGCGAACCTGTTCAGCGAGCTCATCCATGAGGACTTTGCAAAAAATGCACTTCCCATGTTCATCGTAAAACCGCAGAGCCACTTCCATGCGCGTCCTAATGTCGGGCGGGATGATGGGGGTGGCGATAATCTGTGAATGCGGATGCTCCAGGGACGTGCCCGCGCTGGTTCCGTGGTTTTTAAAAATCGTGACGTGCTCCACCCGCGTATCATCCGTGATGGCGAAGTAGCGATCCTTGTAGGAACGGACAATCATTTCTATATCCTGTTCCGACAGGAGCGCAGTCGTTTGGCTATGGTCCGGCGTTTCCACGACGACTTCGTGAATGCCCACACCATTCACCGTGCGCTTCAATCCATCCACCATGCGGGATAGCTCTCCTTCGCTGGACAGGGCGGAGAATTTATTGGGAACGACGCGGACCTGCCATTTCCCGTTGCGGTGGACGCTGTGCGATTCGCCGGGCGTGAGATGCTCGTTGCCCGGGCAGAACGGACAGTTAGCCACATAAGATGGGATGGTGACTGGATTATCGTTTTTCCGCACAAAGTCATGCGGACGTTTGGCTCTTTCGGTGGCGATAATGACCCATTGTTTGGTAAACGGATTCTGTCGCAATTCAGGCATAAAAATACCCTCGCGGGCTAATAACGATTTCAGACTAGATAAAAGCGGGGTGAAGGAACGTATCCGCCAAACCTATTCTGAAAGCGTCTGTAAGGCTTGCTCAACGCAGCCAGCTTAGCAAACGCGATAGCCTCTTACAAGGAGGCGATGATAAAGCAGAATAGACATGCATATTCAGCTTGCTCGGAGAGGCGGGCAGCAGTATCCTGAGGCTGATTTTTCCCCTCGGTATTTTCTGTGTGAGTAATTATCTCTTGGAGGTTTTATGCAGAATATCTCAGTGCGGTCGTTCACTTTTAGTTTATTGCTATTTAGTTTGTTCTTCGCAGCACAAACACTGTATGCGCAGACGGAGGCGGCGGCTGGCGACGCTGCGGCGGCGGGGTTTCCGCGGGTGATCCATTACAGCGGGGAGCTGCGAGACGGCGGCGGTCAAGCGCTGAGCGGGGTGCAGGGGGTGACGCTGGCGATCTACTCGGAGCAGAGCGGAGGGGCGGCGTTGTGGATGGAGACGCAGAACGTGGAGGCGGATGCGACAGGGCGCTACACGGTGTTGTTGGGGAGTACAGAGAGCGCAGGGCTGCCGGTCGAGTTGTTTGCGGGCAACGAAGCGCGCTGGCTGGGAGTGACGGCGGCCAGACCAATGGCAAGGTGGGCATCGGGCTACCCATACCGACCGAGATGCTGGAGGTGGTGGGGAACGTGAAGGCGACGAATTTTGTGGGCAACGGATCGCTACTCACCAACCTGCCAGTCGTGCTGGGAGCTAACAATTTTACGGGGCCGCAGAGTGTCAACACCGCAACCGGGACTACCGCTGTCACCGGAACGCATACCACCGCCAGCGGCGAGGGTGTCCGCGGCAATGCCACCGCCCTCACAGGGTTGACCAACGGAGTTGCGGGCCAAAGCAGCAGCACCGGCGGCACTGGCGTTTTTGGTTGGGCCAGCGCCACCAGTGGGTCCACCAAAGGCGGCTACTTCCAGAGCGACAGCACGGAGGGCTATGGGGTCCAGGGCTTGGCCAATGCCCCCAGCGGGAGCACCCAAGGCGGCTCCTTCCAAAGCATCAGCACCAATGGAGTTGGCGTCGGCGGGTATGCCAGCGCCGTTACCGGGGTCACTTACGGCGGCCGCTTCTTAAACAGCAGTTCCTCGGGATATGGCGTAGCCAGCAGCGCGCTTGCCCCTACTGGGACCACCTTTGGCGGCTCCTTTGAAAGCGCCAGCACCAGCGGCAGAGGCGTCTTCGGCGGTGCCAACGCCCCCACCGGAACCACCTACGGCGGCCATTTCAATAGCGGCAGCACCAGCGGCACGGGCGTCTACGGCCACGCCTATGCCGATAGCGGGATCACCTCCGGGGTTTTTGGCGAGAGCTACAGCACGAACGGGAAAGGAGTCTACGGCCTGAACACGACCGCAACGGGCTTTACTTACGGAGGATATTTCCAGAGCGCTAGCATTAATGGCACGGGCGTCTACAGCCATGTCACTCACGGCACCGGGATCACCACCGCGGGCACCTTCCTGAACCCCAGCACCAACGGAACTGGCGTCAGGGGCTGGGTCACCGCCGGCACCGGGTTCACTTACGGAGTGGAAGGGCTAAACAGCAGCACCGATGGCACGGGCGTCCGGGGAGTTGCCAGCGCCGACACAGGCTTCACTTACGGCGGCAACTTCGAAAACCTCAGCACCAGCGGCACGGGCGTCCTCGCCCAGAGCACCGCCAGCACCGGGGCCACAATTGGGGTCAACGGAGTAAGCGACAGTTCCAGCGGCACGGGCGTAAGGGGAATTGCGCTTGCCAGCAGCGGGACCACATACGGCGGCTGGTTCGAGAGCCACAGCACCGATGTCAGCAGCGCGGGAGTCTACGGCTATGCCACCAACAGCGGTGGGGACACCACATACGGAGTCTGGGGCCAGAGCAACAGCACCGGCAGCGGCCGGGGCGTCTATGGCACGGCGCCTTATATTGGGCTTCAAGGCAATGCCAGCGCCGGCAGCGGAACCAACTTCGGAGTTTATGGGCAGACCAACAGCGCCAGCGGATTCGGCTTGTATTCCCAAGGCAACGCGCATGTGCAGGGGAACCTGACGTATAGCGGCACGATTGGTCAGGTCAGCTCGCGGCGGTGGAAAACGAATATTGCGACGATGACTGGAGCGCTGGACAAAGTGGAGCGGCTGCGCGGGGTCACCTATGATTGGAAGGAAACGGGCAAGCATGACGTCGGCGTGATCGCTGAAGAAGTCCGCGAAGTGGTCCCGGAAGTGGTGTTGATGGAGGAAAACGGAGTGGATGCCAAGGCCGTGGACTACGCCCGCCTGGTGGCCGTGCTGATTGAGGCCGTCAAGGAACAGCAGGCGCAGATACGCGAATTAAAATCCGAAGTGGAAGGATTGCAGGAGAGGTTGGGGGTGGAGGTGAGTCAAAGACGGGGAGTGGGGAGTGGGCAGTAGGGAGTGGGGAAACAGGAAACAAGTGAAAAGCAGAAGCGGCAATCCGCAGATTTCGCAGATGGGAAGAATAAGTGCAGATCCCTCGTCGCTGCGCCCTTCGACGTTGCTCAGGACAAGCTCACTCGGGATGACACCGGGGAAAAGCCCACGATGAGGAAAGCGCTCATCGTGGCTACCAAAACCTGGCCCGCTTGCTGACCCTTCGACTTCGCTCAGGACAGGCGCGCGCGGCTCGGATTGGGTTGGTTGCCATGAACTCTACAGCAACCATGAAAATGGTTTAGAACAAGCGCTCCTGGCGTTTCATGTTGCCGAAGGTGCCGATGTTAGCTAGAGAGAAAGCGATGCGGAACTGATTTTCATTGCGAACGGAGCCGAGAGCAAAACGGCGGAACTCCAGGCTGAAGCCGCAGCAATCGCTGTTGTAACTAACCTGAACGGCGCTGAACTGGAGGAAGCCGGCGCGGAAGTCGTAGCTGCCAGCGAAGGCGGCGTTAAACCCGTTGCGAACGAGATTGCCGTAGCCCGTGACGAAACCGATTTGATTCGAGGAAGAAGAGAGGATGCTGGGATTGCGGACGAAAAAGTGGCTGACCGAGGCGAAGAATTCGCCCTGTCGAGTGCCAGCAACCAACGCGCCGTTGGTGAGGCGGTGCGTCTTGGGGTCATAATCCTGGCGGAAATCGATATCATAGTTTCCCGAAGGCCGGAAGCGGAGGACGGACACGATGGGCGAGAACCTTCGCTGTCCGCTGATGAAAGCGGCGGAGGTCAGGCTGAGACTCGAGGGGAAAACGTTTCTTTGGTCGGGAACGACGGCATTGCCGAAGGATGGATCAAAGTAATATTGCTGGCGCAACTCCCAGGAGAGGGTTTCCCTCATGCCTTGGCCACCTTCGGATTTGACCAGCACGCGATTGGTGAGCGAGTATTCGATCTCACGAGTATTGGAAACGAGGTCGCGCTCATCGAACAGCAGAATTTCATCGAAGCGGTTGGCCCCGGAAACCGAGCGGAAAGTAACGCGGGGTTCGATGACGTGCGCGAATGGATGGCTATATAAAGCGGCTGCGCCGGCATAGGTTTTACCGAGCGATGGCAAGGTGAGATCGACCGAAAACTCGCGCGTGCCACGGAAAAGAGACTCACCGGAAATCAGGTCACCAGCGCGGTGCGCGCCGTATTGTGTAGCACTGTAAGCGGCGGAAGTGGTGAGGTGAAATTGCTTCCAATGAAGAGGCAGCGAGATTTGAGGGTGAACCTCGTAGCGGTCTAAGTCCGTGGTTTGCAATCGAGCCGAGCCAGCATCGATGCGCGGCTCGCTGCGGCTGACCAGCCCGGCGGAACCCTGCCAGGAAAGCCAGAAAGGTGCTCCAGGCCGCATTGGACGAGAGACGCTGTTCAGTTCGACCCAAGGCAAGCGGCGGATGCGCACCGTGTCGTCGGGGCGGATGCTTTGGAAGTTTTCAGCGCGCGAAAACTGGGCGTTCAGTTGATAGGAGGCAAAATTCCTGGTTAAGAATGCAATGCTGTGGACTTCGGAATTAACGGCTTCGGCGAAGCTTTGGGCGAAGGCTTCGCGAAACGTGAGGGAGCTGATCAGATTCAAATCCAGAACCCCGCGAAAACCGCTGGGCAGATGAGCGGTACCTTCCGCGCGAACGCTTTGCCCGCCTTGATCGATGCGGTCTGGACCGAAGCCACGGTCCTCGACGCCAAAATAGGAGACATTGAGGTAGCTGTCGGCGGAAGGACGCACACGCAGAGTACCGCGCTGAGCCCAGCCGCGCTTGCTCAGGAATTCCGCGCCGATTTCGGCGTCCACGCTGCGGTGGATGGCCCAGTAAAAAGAGTTGCCGATGCGCAGCCCTTGACGTGAACTGTTGCCAATGGTCGGCATCAGAAAGCCGCTGCTGCGCGGATTCGGTTTGAGAGAACGGCGAAAGTAGGGAGAATAAAATACCGGGACATCCAACAGGCGGAACTTCGAGTTATAAATGCGGACGCTTTCGCCCGGGCGAATGATGGCGACAGGAGCCGAGAAAGTCCAGGCAGGGTCGGGGAGCGTGCAGACCGTGATGAGGGCGTTCTCGACGCGGTAAGTATCCTCAGCGATACGATCCACGCGCTTGGCGGAAAAGAAGAAGGGGTTGGTGGAAGTCAGCAGAGACTCCCCTTGCCGGATTTCGGCGCCGAAGCTGCCTTCCACATCGTAAAAGGTGCCGGTACCGGTCCAGAGATTGTACTCTGCTCGCGAGGCGCGAAGATGCTGGCTTACCTGTGGCCGCTCGAAGGTGACGACGCCGGTGGCTTGAATCTCTCCCGTGCTTTCATCGTAGGTAATCCGGGCGGCAGTCATCTGCAGATCAAGGTAAGTGATCTTGACGTCGCCATCCAGCTCATAAAGGCTGCCGGTTTTGCGCTGAGAGGAGGCCTGGAGAACCACGTCATAGGTATGTAGCTCTGAAGGCACCTGTGCGCGGAGGACAAAGCACAGGGAAAAAAGCTGACAACACAATAGGGATATGTTAACTAGAAAAAGCGCTCTTAAGTTCATGCATTGCAAAGCCATGCAAAACGATGGCTGAGTTTTCGCTCCATTTAGCTTACGAGAGGCAAGTTAGCATGAGCGAACGGCAGGCGCAAGCTCACAGCAGGAGATAAGATTTTTCCACCAGAAGCCATGCAGCCGGAACAAGCATTCCCAGGATTGTGGATTCGGTGCGCCGAGTGCGGGCACAGAAACCCGGAGACGGAACAGAGATGCGAGCATTGCGGCAAGAAAATCATGGAAGCGGCGAATTCTCCGTCATCAGCAAGTGCAACAGGTCTTAGCAAACATCCGCTAATCGCAGGAAGAGCGAATGCAATCTTGAGCCGTCCCAAGAGCGGGGGCATGGCAAAAGCATCCTCCATTTCGCCGCAATTGCGGCAGCAACTGGAAGACAGAGTCAAACATTTCCGCAACCGGCGCACAAGCCTGTCGCTGCCGTTTACGCAAACAGAAGAAGCGATCAATGAAGAGAAGGTGGTCGCAATCACCGAGGAGGCACAGCGGAGGGAAGTCATAAACGTGCGGCAGAAAGCCAAGCGGGCAGCCACGGAAACCGAGCGGCAGACGGGTTTGGACTTTCCCATGGCGGCGAAAGCGGCGAATGAATTTTCATTGCCGGCAGTGGCGCCACTCCGCGTGCGGATGATCTCCTGCGGATTGGATTTGGGTTTGGTGCTTGGCGGAATCGGCATATTTCTACTGGCAGCGAAATTCATTGCGGGAACGATTGAGCTGAATCGCGCTGTGATTGCAGCAGGGACAGGAGGGGCGGCGGTGGTGGCATTGCTGTACGCGTGGACTTTCCTATACCTGGCAGGCGAAAGCCCGGCGATGAAGTGGATGGGGTTGAGGGTGGTTAATTTCGACGGCAGGAATGCCACCCGGAGACAGCGATTCTGGCGGCTGACGGGGATTGCCGTGAGCGCCGGGTCGCTGGGCATGGGCTATCTCTGGGCGGCGTTTGATGAAGAAGGACTGTTCTGGCATGACCGAATCTCCAAGACGTTTCTAACCACAAAAAGTTTCAACACAGCCAAAGAAGGATTGCGCAACGCTGAGGCAGGTAACGGTAAGAAGCCACTATCCCCCCGGCAATAAATCAACTCAACTTCGCTTAATTAAGGCAAAATCGTTACTGATCCAGATGCAGGTCGAATAAAATCCCATGCCTGAAGCCAAAATCCGCGTAGCCCTCCTGTGGCACATGCATCAGCCCTACTACAAAGACCTGGTGGCAAACCAATACCGGTTGCCGTGGACCAGACTGCACGCCATGAAGGATTACTACGGCATGGTGGCGATGCTGGAGGAGTTTCCGCGCATCCACATGACGTTTAACCTGGTGCCGTCATTGCTGGCGCAGATGGAAGAATACGCCGAGGGCAAAGCACAAGAGGCGATGCAGGATTTAGCTTACCGGCCCGCCGAATCGCTGGCCCATGATGAAAAGGTCTATTTGTTGCGCTATTTCTTTCAGGCCAATCCAGAGCACTTAATCGGACGTTATCCTCGATACGAAGAGCTGTATGATTTGGCGCAAGCCAGCGGTGAGAACCTTGAACGAGCCGTACCGTTTTTCCGCAAGGAGGACTATACGGACCTTCAGGTGCTTTCGCAGCTTGCCTGGCTGGATGAAATTTACTTGGATAGGGACGCTGAACTCCAGGCTTTGGTGAATCAAGGCGCAGGGTTTGATGAGACGGATCAGCAAGTGATCCAAAAAAAACAGCAGCAACTGCTCAAGGAAACGTTCAAAGCCTACCGCGCAGCAGCCTCTCGGGGACAGATCGAGATATCCACATCACCTTACTATCATCCGATACTGCCGTTGATCTGCGACAGCAACATAGCAGCCGAAGCGCATCCCGGAGTGCGGCTGCCGAGGAGGCGATACCAGCATCCGGAAGATGCGCGGCTGCAACTAGAACGGGCGATTGAACTGCACCGGCGTATGTTCGGCGTCAAACCCAGCGGTTTGTGGCCATCGGAAGGATCGCTATCGGAGGAAGTGCTGCAAATGTGCGCGGCGCTGGGTTTCCGATGGACGGCGACGGATCAGCGGGTGCTGGGCAATTCCCTGGGAATCTCGTTCTTTCACGACCCTGCCGGTTCGATGGTGAACGCGGAGCGGCTATACACACCGTACGAGTATCAAGCGGCATCAGGTTCCATTCATTTGATCTTCCGGGACCAGGAACTTTCCGACAGGATCGGATTTGTTTATTCGCAGACGGAATCACGGGCTGGAGCGCTGGATCTGATACAGCGAATCAAGCAAAGCGCGCTGCCGGTAACAAGGCAAGGCAAGAATGCTCTGGTGTCGATCATCCTGGACGGCGAAAATGCCTGGGAGTATTACGACCGGAACGGGCGTCCGTTCCTGCGCGCGCTTTATGGAATGCTGGCCGAAGATGCAGACATCGAATGCGTAACCGTGACGGAAGCTTTGGAACGGCATGAGTCAGAGAAGCTGCATCGGCTGGCGCCCGGATCGTGGATCAACGCAAATTTCGATGTGTGGATCGGCGCTCATGAAGATAACGTGGCGTGGGACTATCTGGCGGATGCGCGAGATTTCTTTGCCGAGCATGAGAAGTCCGCCACTGTGGAGCAACGAACGCTGGCGCTGGAGGAACTCCAGGTGGCGGAAGGGAGCGATTGGAATTGGTGGTACGGGCCGGAGCACTCCTCGGCGAATGATGCGGACTTCGATGCACTGTACCGATCGCATCTGGCCAACGTCTACCGGGGACTGGGGCATCACCCCCCTGACGCACTGGCGCAGCCCATAGCGCGGACTCGGCAAAGAGTGATCTCCGTTCCGCCGGAGTGTGAAATCAAGCCGAACATCGATGGACGGGTCAGCAACTATTTCGAGTGGCTGGGAGCGGGGCTCTACAGTCCGGTGAGGACATCAGGAACCATGCACGGACAGAAAATAATGATGCAGGAAATTTATTATGGGCGCGACCAGGAGAATTTTTACCTGCGGATAGATTTTCAAGAGATCGCTCATCTTGCAAGCGGACAATATGAAATGCGGGTGAGTGTTCGCAACGAGCCGGAAAAGGTGATGGTGATTGGCTTCAAGAGAGAATCCATTGGAGCGGATGTTCAGTGCATAATCCAAATTGAATCGCAGGGGAAAAGATCAGAGGAGAATCGGTGCAAGGCTGCAATCAACCGGGTGCTGGAGGTGAAAATTCCTCTGTCAATGTGGAAGCTTGATCCAGGCGGGCAGATTGAGTTTCAAGTAACCGTATGGGAAAAGGATTTTCCGCTGGAAAGTTTTCCGCTGGAAGGATGGCTGGCGGCGCCAGCGCCTATTTAGCGAGATGGTGTGGCTGGAGCGGAATTGGGCGAGGCAGGATTTCGCGGGGAGTCAAAAACTTTGATAGCCAAATCGCGGGGAGCAATGCCCAAAGTCACTAATGTAGAGAGAGCGCGAACAGAGGCATCGACGACTGCCAGGTCGTTCGAGGAGGTTCCCAATGCCAGCAGATAATGCCCGTCCGGAGTGAGCGCAAGCGCGTCCGGATTCGCGCCAACCGAAACCGTAGCCAGGACACGGCGCGATTCCACGTCAATAGCAGTGATCGAATGCGATCCGAAATTCGATGCGTACAGAAATGATCCGGTATGATCCACGACAAGATGCGAAGGGTTGGAGCCCGCCAGGAGAGTTTGCGACACTTCATCGGCGTAAGTATTAATTATCGTGATTGAATTGGAGTCGAAGTTGGAGACGAAAAGTTCTCCACCATCGGGTTTCAGGGCGAGATGCGCCGGAGTTTTTCCAACTAAGAGGTGAGTCAAAAGCTGAAGGGAAGGCAGGGCCACAGCCGAGACGGTGCCATCGCCGGTGTTGGCGACAAAAACCTGGGAGCCATCCGGCAGCATCGACAGCGGCCCTGGCGCGGCACCCACTTTCAGGTCGGAAACTTTTGTGAGTTGCTTGAGGTCGATCAAGCTGAGCGTGCCGTCATCGCGGTTGGAAACGACAAGGAATTTGCCGTCCGGCGTGGGCGCAACAGCGCTGGGAAATCGGCCCGTAGCGATGCGCTTGAGAACGCGCCGGGTAGTGAGGTCCACGACAGAAACATCTCCGGAGCCGGAATTAGGGATGAAGGCTGTATTTCCGTCGGGCGACAAAGCCAGAGAGTAAGGAGAGCGGCCAACTGTAAATGACGCTTCAGCGCGCAACGATTCAGCGTTGAGGATGGAGACAGTTCCCGAACCGGAGTTGACGACGTAGACCTCATTGCGAGTGGGACTGGCCACTACGCTGGTGGGGTCCTTGCCAACCTTGATTGTGGCCTGAGAGCGGAACGTCTTCAAATCGATCACGGTGACAGTATTGCTTTTTCCATTGGTGACAAACGCATATTCATGACGCTCGGTTGCGGCTTGATTTGGGTTGCTGCTGCTGCAACCGGTCAGCAAAAGCAGCAGTAAAATCAGTGTTATAAGCTGTGGCTGCTTTTGAAAGGTTTGTACGGCGGAAGAGTGATAAGGTGGATGATAAAAGGCCGATATACGATTGCACACCAATAAAATGAGAGAGCAAAGGAACATCCAAGCGTTCCCAAAAAACACAGAAATTCCCCTGCTCATGGAAAGGCTACGATACCGGCACCCGGCTAGAAGACGTTGATCAGGAACCTAGGAGCTATATAGAAGTCTGAGCATTTAGACCCTGATATAGCCAAATGGCTCCCAAAGTCACTATGAGCACAACTGAAACAATCGCCAGACCTTTTATGATAGGGTCCACGCGATTAATCTTGGCCAGATTATCGTCCTGATCCTTTTGAAAAGCAGCCTCTGAATTGCTGAGGAAAAGCTGATCTTCTTCGTGATTCCCCAGGACAACCCGGTAAATCAACAAAAGGACCAAAACAACTGTCATCAACCCCCAAAGTGCTACCGCTCCGGAAAAAAGAGTGAACTGCATAGTCACCTCCTACCGAACCGGCCGTTGCAGGCTTCTGCGCGGACTTATTAGCATTAACAAGCCGCACGAAAAAAAGGAAACGGTAAAAATCCGAACCATTTCCACGGGCGCGACTGGAATTACGGCATGCCGAATTGGTATTTGGCGGATTGATGGGTAACGAGGCCCTGCACCGAAAGTAAACCTGATGATCAGGATCCCAGTATTTTCTCCTTCCATTGCAGGAGACAGTGGTTTTCGAGCTAATGCACAATTCAAATTACATCATCATCTGGCGATTTATGAAATCGCGACAGAAACACCGTGCTTACTGAGGTTTTACAGCTTCCGCTTCCTTGATTTCGATGGTGTAGCGGGTTGTGCCTACGGGATAAAGACCGTCATTGATATCGCTGAAGGTCTGTTGATCCCCTGGGCCAAGTTCCTGTAGGAGCGTGCCGGTATTTTGGTAAATCAAAGTTCCGGCATCATCGTAGTAATTGGTCGCGAATTGGATGTTCTTATAGGTGATGGTACTGGTGCGATTGGCTAACTGAATGCTCCACATCGCCATGGTTTGGGTTTGATCTTTCCCTAGATTGAAGGAAACGATCCGAATATCCTGAAGAGGACTCGGTTCTTCAACGATACCCGCTGTTGCAGCAGCAGCCGAATCCGTGCCAGCTACAGGAGCTGTATGGATAAAAAAATAATAGAGAACGCCGATCACGACCATGATAGCCACGATCACGCCCCCGATCAGTTTAGTGTCGCCCGAACTCGATTCTTGTTGGCTAGTCTCAAACATAACCCTGGCCTCCGCGCTAATTTTAGTTAGTCTAATGATATCCGAGGCCCCAGCCACAAGAGCAGGGCCCGCAACACCGCATATGATTCTACAACGGGAATGCCCCGGCTGGAACAAAAATATTATACCACCAAAAAAGTTAAGTGGAGGCTACCAGACACCACAGTGGATCAGTTTGATGTAGCGCCAGCGTCCCGCTGGCGCTCTAGGTCGCCGGGTCGGCGGCGCTACATCACGACCCGCCAAACCGACCCACTACCCTTCGCCGGTATTGTTTCCCGAAATGGCCTTGGCCTAAGCGAAAAGAAACAGATCATCCCGTCCGCTGGAAGACGATAAAACTTCAGGGATTGGAGGCATCGAATGAGTAGCGGAAGAATTAGGGAGTAGAAGGAGTTGCCGGGACTTCGTCACCGTACTTGATGTTAATTTCACTGCGGAACTGCTTGTAATTCTCATAGCGCACGATCATGCGCATGCGCACGGAGCCGGTGCTGAAGTGCAGAGTGTCGTCTGCGCCGGTCCAAACGGGGAACCAGTATTTGCCGTCGATCTGCTGGCGGTAGGTTTCGAATCGCGGGAAAAGATTTTCGCCATTCTTGCTGCGGATGTCAGGAACGGCTTTGCCGAAGGACTTCACGATTTGAAAATCCCTGTCATCCACCCACACCTGGCCTTCAAAATAACGTTCCCCTTTTTCATATCGCTTGGGGGAAATCATGAACACATAAGCATCCAGATCGTCTACCTTCTGGCGACCTTGATAACGGACATCGTATTTGGGTAAATCTTCCGTGGTGAGAACAAAAGGCTGAATGCCGCGCAGGTCGCGCTCGTCCTCCGGGCTGAGGCTGATGCGGCGCAGGGTGGACAAAGGAGCATAAACGACGCGTTCCGTGCGCTTGCCGCCGGAGGAGAAAATGATGTCGGAGTCGATCTGATGGGTGCCGGTTACGTCGCCACCGGTAGAAACTTCCTGGACTTTGACAACCTGACGGTAGGTGTAATTTTCGCGCGCTCGTTTGAACTCGGATTCTCTGGCCGCAAAGCGCTGAATGATTTCCTGGATGTCAGTGGGAGGTTGGTCGGCTGAGATTGGGGTTTCCGAATATCCGGAATCAGTGATTTCGCTCTCCGGTTCTTCGGCTGGCTCTTGAGAAAAGGCAGGAATGGGCCGGAGAGAAGTGAAAATGGCTAAGACCAAAATTGGAAGAATCAAAATGTAATTTCTGTCCGTCATATTGCCACCCCATTAGGGCTGGAACAAGTAGAGCTGGAAAACTATTCGAGAAAGGCGCGCAGCTTGCGGCTGCGGGAAGGATGCCGCAGCTTGCGCAGCGCTTTTGCCTCGATTTGCCGGATACGCTCACGCGTAACGGCAAAACTCTGACCGACCTCTTCGAGCGTCCGTTCACTGCCGTCCTCCAGACCGAAGCGCATCTTGATAACTTTCTCCTCGCGCGGTGTCAGCGTTTTCAGCACGCCGGAGGTCTGCTCCTTGAGGTTCAAGTTGATCACCGCGTCGTCAGGTGAAACGGCGGACAAATCCTCGATGAAATCTCCCAGGTGGGAGTCTTCCTCTTCTCCGATAGGCGTTTCCAGCGAAATCGGTTCCTGCGCGATCTTGAGGACCTTGCGAACCTTGGAGAGTGGGATATCCATGCGCTTGGCAATTTCTTCGCTGGTCGGCTCGCGTCCGTATTCCTGGACCAGTTGGCGCGACGTGCGCACTAGCTTATTGATGGTCTCAATCATATGCACCGGGATGCGGATGGTGCGAGCCTGGTCCGCAATGGCGCGGGTGATGGCCTGGCGAATCCACCAGGTGGCATAGGTGGAGAACTTATATCCCCGGCGATATTCAAATTTGTCCACGGCCTTCATCAGACCGATATTGCCTTCCTGAATCAAGTCAAGGAACTGGAGGCCGCGGTTGGTGTACTTTTTGGCGATGGAAACGACCAAGCGGAGGTTTGCCTCGGTGAGATCTTTTTTCGCAGCTTCGGCCTGGCCATCGCTTTCCTGGACCATCAGCAGGGTACGGCGAAGCTCCGGCAAAGTAGCACCCGCCTGGCGCTCAGAGGCAGTGATCTGGAGTTTGGCCTGATGCAGGCGCTTCTTGTACTCCCGCAGAGCGTCGCCCTTTGCGGTCTGGATTTTGGCATCGGCAATGCGGCGCTCTTTTTCAAAAGGCTCCAGCGCATCCACGGTCCTGCGGATCTTGTCGATCAGGCGCTTGCGCTCCGTATTGGTAAATTCCAGGCTGCGAATGAGCTGCGAGACGCGAATGCGCGTGCGTGCGAGATGGAAGCGAACCTTGCGATATTCTTTGAGACGCTTGGTGCGGGGAATGCTGGCAAAGCGGGTCCGCAACTGAAGAGATTTTTTGTAATTTTTGGCGATATCCTCAACGATATTGAGGAAAGTCTCCAACCTCTCCTCGATGCGCTCTTCGATCAGCTCATCATCATTGAAGGTGAGAATTTCTTTAATCGAGCGGGAACCGTTATAGACCGCCTTGCCCAGGACAATAGTTTCCTGAATAACAACCGGCGAACGGGACATGCCCTTCAGGACGTTGTTCTGGCCTCTTTCAATGCGCTTGGCGATTTCGACTTCGCCCTCGCGAGTGAGCAAGGGGACCGTGCCCATTTCGCGTAGATACATACGCACGGGGTCGTTGGTCTTTTCCAAAGAACCCGGCGTAAGGTCTAATTCGGCTTCTTCGCCGAGTTCGTCCATCTTCCCTTCTGCCCCATCTTCGGCAAATTTTGCAGGGGTTTCCTCAATAACCTCAATGCCGGCCGTGCCGAACATGGCGAGGATATCATCCAGCTCCTCGGAATTGGTGATATCGGCGGGCAGCAGTTCGTTGACCTCGTCGAAAAGCAGATATCCTTTCTGCTTTCCAATTTGGATCAGGTCGACAACCTGCTCGTATTTATCCTCAATGCCCAAGCGACGTTCCTTATCCCCGCGTACAGGTAATGATATTTCTTTGGATGTCATGAATCAGCTGGCAGTTATCCAGCGCTCAAATGAGGAGAGATTGATTTCCCCACGTCACCATCAAAATGGTGAAGCGCTTCTGATTACTTCCCGTGCTTCTCCTTATTTGATGTGAAAAACAGGATAAAAGTTCCTGCCTAGCTTTTTAGGAATCTTTCCTTTGTAACAATTCTACAAGCATTTTGTCAAGCTCGTTCTTTTCTTTGAGCAAGTTAACGACTAAATCCGCTTGTTGGCTGCGTTGCGCATCCTGCAAGCGCTGTCGGAGAGAAATCCGGCGATTTTCCAGGTGTTTGCGCTCCAGGGCTGATATGTAAGCGCTTATTTCACTTTTAGATACAGGACGGGCGTCTTTGTCGAACAGGATATTGGCGAGCGTTTTCTGGTGCGGTTCCAATAATTGCTCAGTGACGGTAATCACGTCGATTTGCGAATCCAGGCTCATCATGCTCAGAATGGTCTCAACGATGCTTCGGGATTCAAGCTCCTCTATCAACCCTTTCGACAAAAGGGCATCAGCAATCTCTTGTCGCGCTTCGGCGTCGTCCAGCAGCAAACGGATCAGCATGGCCTCGGCAGCAGGCAGATGCCCGGCGCTTTTGGGCGCAGCAATCGAATCTTTCCGCTCCACAGCAGCCTTGCGAAAAGATTCGGCTACTAGCTGGGAGTTCACCCCCAGCTTTTGAGCTATATCGGCAGATAACTCCGAGCGAATCAGCTTATCCGGCAGTTTTGTGACGTAAGGGAGAATAAAATTCAGCGAGGCAAGCTTTGCCTCTGGCGTTGCGGAGCCATGAATTTCAATCGCGCGGTCGGCGAGATAGCGGAAAAAAGGCTGAGCCCGATCCAGGCATTCGGCATAGGCTTTTGCGCCCCGCTCGACAATAAACCGATCCGGGTCCAGGCCGCCAGGAAGCCGCAAAACTTTTACATCCATGGACTCCTCCAGCAGCAGCGCGAGAGAGCGGTCAGCGGCGGCGACCCCGGCAGAGTCTGGATCGTAATTCACTACAATCGCGGTGCAGTACTTGGTGAGCAAACGGACTTGAGCTTCAGTGAGAGCCGTGCCGCAACTGGCTACGACATTTTTGTTGCCAGCCTGCCAGACGGCGATGACGTCCATGTAGCCCTCGACCAGCAGAGCGCGGCCAGCGGCGCGAATGGCGTCACGAGCGCGGCTGAGGTTATAAAGGACGCGGCTCTTGGAATACAAAGGTGTCTCGGGAGAATTCAAATATTTGGGATGATCGCTGCCGAGGGCGCGCCCGGCAAACGCGATGACTTTGCCGCTGGCGGCGGTGATGGGGAAAATCCAGCGGCCGCGAAAGCGATCCACCAAATCTCCGTTGTCGCGGACAACGAACAGGCCGCTCGGCTCAAGAATTTCGCGGGGGACGCCTTCGCGCCGCAAATGGCCGATGAGCGCGCTGCCGCTCACAGGCGCGTAGCCCAGGCCGAACTCTGCGACCGATTCCTGAGTGACGCCGCGCTTTTTGATCAACTCGCGCAACGGTGCGGCTTCAGATGATTGCAACTGATTTTGGAAAAACCGCAAAGCCTGCTCGTGGACTTTTTCGAGGGCTGCGCGCAAACGGGATTCGGGAGTTTCAAAATCGGGCGACGGGACGCGGGCCGGTATGGGAATGCCCGCACGCTGCGCCACGCGCTCGACGGCTTGCGGAAACGGAACCTTCTCGGTCTCCATGACAAAGCGGAACACATCGCCCTTGGCTCCGCAGCCGAAGCAATAATAAAACTGCCGCGTGGCATGCACGGAAAACGAAGGCGTCTTTTCCTGATGGAATGGGCACAGGCCGGTGTAGTTGTTGCCGGTTTTTTTTAAGCGCACGGACTCGCCAATGACGCGGGCGATGTCCACGCTGCTTTTGACGTGCTGCGCGAAATCAGAAGGAAACGCCATTAGGGGAAGAAGTCAGGAAACAGAAGCCAAATGAAAGGATAAACGCTGCGGTATTGGATAGCAAGGGGAGGCAGAACGTCGGTAGTGCTATGAATTTGCGTTGCTGTCATGGTGGGGGTCTGGGCCAAATCGGAAAGAAGCCCAGCAGCCTCATGCCGCCGCCCCCAGGAGTTCGGGAATAGACCAGATGTGGTCCGCAATTCCAGCGGCCATTGCAGGAGTCATACGGAGCGTTTTATGAACACGGCAGAAGTTATACCAAGCGAAGTACAGAGCCAGGGCCGCTTTAAGGTTAGCCCACTTTTTAGAGAAGGCGTTCGTCAAGCGCGTCAGACGACGAAGCTGCATCCGCATGGTGAGGTTTTGCCGTTCAACGTGAGATGTGCAAATCCGGTTTTTGTCAGGGTTGCCCATGACGGGTGTTGGGACCGCTCCGACAACGTCAGCCGGGGAGTAACGCGCTTCGCCTTCACGGGGAGAAGCGTACACCTTAACCAGTTGGGCGTAGTCGCAACGGTCAATGAGGGCGTAGTCAATCGCAGTCGGATAGGCTTGAAAGCCGTCCGTTGTAATCTGGAATCTACGATCCGCTGTAGCGTTTCGCAATTTTCCTACAAAGGCAGTGGTAGAGACTTGGTCCCTTCTCCCAAGATGGAAAGCCAACACCAATTTACTGTGTCGCTCAATCGCAACGAATGTGTAGGCATCGCCGATGTCTTTGCGGTGAACCTCATCCATCCATTTATTTGCTTCCTTTTTCCCGACATATCCCCAAATCTCATCACATTGAACATCGGTGACAGGCACGTTACGAATATGGTTGTCCATGAGCCGTTCGCACTTCTCTCCGGCTATTGTGAGCAGGCTCAGGATTGTAGTGTGGTGAATGTCAGCAAGCCGCGCTGTGCTGTTGATGGAGCAGCCTTCCAAAAGAAGGTTAAGCACTTGGGCCGCTTTATCGAGCGGCGTATACATTCCGTCCAATTGATTATTGGATTCAGAGAACGTCTTGCGGCACTGGCGGCATTGGAAACGCTGCGTTCCCTTACGATTCTTACCGAACTTTTTGCATTGGGTGTTGCAATTGTGACATGTCAAAGTAAGCCTTGCCTTTCATTGGCGATTGGCTCACAATTGACTTCTCAGGGTTCAAGTGAGCAATCGCTTGGATTCTCCCTGCCGGTAGTTACAAGCTATCGGCGGGGTTCGTTATTGGGTGTGGCCCCGGCTGGACTCGAACCAGCGTACTCCTCGTTAGCGGCAAGGCGCTCTTTCCTTCTGAGCTACGGGGCCACAAAGTCATTTGTCCAGTTCTTCTCGCAATTCTTCAATCTCACTTTCCTCTGCCCAGCGCTCCCAAGGCATATCGGGCTTGTACTTGGCGATCCATTGGAACGCCTTCTCCGTCTTCTGTCTATTTGCTACGAGCCTGTCATTCTGCTCTACATCTCCTGCTTTGATAAGCCTTGTGACAACGGTTTGAATCATGGATCTGGAATTTTTGTAGTCTTTAGGATCGAATGTGAAATCTGTTTTGAGCTTGTTTTCCACTTCAGCGATGGTCAGTGGACCATCATTGTCCGCCAGTACCCAACGAATCATACCCGTGACGCCAAGCTGCTTGTGTGGGTCTTCGATAGTGGTTCCACATATTGCAGCCATATGTTTGATATCGAGCTGAAGTCTGACAATCTTACCTTCGAGATTACTTCGCTCATCAAGCAAACGCATCAACTCAAGCTGCGCCTCTTCCAGCAGATCGTTGATACGTTCCTTTTCCGCCCACAGCTTGCTTGTAAAATCTTCCATGTCAGGAGTATCACATAATGGGATCAATACTGTCAAGAAAAAAATCACATGAAGTGATAAATAGGCAGGGGTGGGACGTGATTATTGAATCCGTGACACGCCAATTACAGGAATACGAAAAGGAAGCAGGACGTTTGCGGGTCTTAATCGAATACTTCACATCCCGCAAAGCAAGCGGCGATCCGTTCCCAGGCGAGGATAGATTACGAGAGAGGGGCTTACTCTGAGCCTGTTTTTGGGCAGAACACTTACTTTATGGGCAGAGCGGACTTTGAAGGCAAAGCCACTCAGCAACGCACAATTAGCGCACTACCAGAACGTCAGAGAAAGGTGAGTATTAGGTGTTGAATGGAGCGCCTATAAATAAATGGGATGGACGCTATTTTTTGAGTTCGACGATGGTGGCGCCGGCGCCGCCTTCGTTTTGCGGGGCGGGAAAGAATTTTTCAACCTGCGGGTGGTCGGTGAGCAGTTCGGCGAGAGCGCGGCGGAGGATGCCTTTGCCGCTGCCGTGGATGATGCGGACGCGGGAAAGCTGCGCGAGGAAGGCGCTGTCGAGGAATTTGTCCACTCGATTGACGGCATCTTCGGCGGTTTCGCCGATGACGTTGATCTCGGTTGCCTCGGTTCTCACGGTACCAATGGTTCCTTCGGTTCGCACGGTGATCTTCGGTTCAGGGGGTTTGGGGGTTTGAGAAGGCGAAAGGATTTCCACGACGTCGGAGGCGGAGACACGGGTGTGGAGGCGACCGATTTCCACTTCGAGAAATTTTCCGTCGATTCGCCGGACTTGCGCGTTGGCGCTGAAACCCCGGATGCGGACTAAATCGCCGACGACTGGATCACGGGCCGGAGTAGGAATCTCGGAAACGGGGGCTTGAGAGTCGCCAACTTGAGCGACCCAACTTTGGCGGAGGTCTTCGTTCGTTTGTTCGCGGAGGCGGACGGCGAGGCGGGCAGCTTCTTTTTTGGTCTCCTGGGGACGGCGCGAGGCCACACGCGATTCGAGGTCGCACAATTTCTGCTCGGCGCGTTGCTCAAAGGATTTGGACAGTTCCTCGAGCTTGCGTTCCCACTCCGCGGTTTGGAGCGTGAGGCGTCGCGCGAGATCGTCCTTCCATTCTTTTTCTTTGATGGCCATCGTGGAGCGCATGTCTTGAAGTTCAGCGCTCAGGCGCGAGGCGGCGGCCTCTTCTTCTGCGAGGCGGGCGAGGAGACGCTCGATTTCCTGGTGGGCATGGCTGAGCGATTCGCGGGCGCGGCGGAGGACATCGGCGGGAAGGCCCAGGCGCTGGGCGATGGCCAAGCCGCTGGACGTGCCCGGACGGCCAACAGCCAACTGGTAAGTCGGCTGGAGCGAGTGCTCGTCGAAACCCATGCTGCCGCTCAGGATGCCGGGCGTGCCGTAGGCA
>Ga0156170_1021_pt1 | contig 27277 bp, 21 predicted proteins | sample RifCSPlowO2_12_FD_107823 | JGI IMG/M metagenome (GOLD analysis project Ga0156170, IMG submission 107823) | Acidobacteria bacterium RIFCSPLOWO2_12_FULL_54_10
ATTTTTACAGATGATGTATAGCGCCATGGTAAAACATCCCCGGAGGGGATGAATAGGCATAGCCGGGGGCAACGCCCCCGGAAACCGTACCCCAAAACTTCGATCCCGCAAGGGGTCGCACTCTCCCTGCAACCTGCATCGGTACGATCCCTTCAGGGTCGAACCTAAACTTGGTAGCTTTCGTTGCCGGGGGCAACGCCCCCGGAAACCGTACCCCAAAACTTCGACCCCGCAAGGGGTCGCACTCTCCCTGCAACCTGCATCGGTACGATCCCTTCAGGGTCGAACCACAACTTGGTAGCTTTCGTTGCCGGGGGCGTTGCCCCCGGCTATTCACGGGTATCCCCTGCGGGGATCGTTCGCGATTGACCTGGCTCTATACACCAACCATAATGGTCTAATTCCACCGTGCCAGCGATCGTTGCAGCGCGGCCTTTGCCATGCTGTAATCCGGTTTATGCGCCAGCGACGCGCGGAAGCACTCGATGGCTTTTCGCCATTCTCTTTTCATCTCGTAGATGCGCCCCAGATTGTAGTGCGGGTAGCAGTAGTTCTCATAGCGTGGTGCCCGCATCGCTTTTTCCAGCCACGGGATGGCATCGTCGAGCGCCCCCTGCTCAATCAAGTATGCGCCGATATCGTTATACGGGTTCCCAAAATCCGGGTCGATCTTTATGGCCCGGTGGCATTCCGCAATGGCGTCTTCGAATCGTCCCTGGAAGCTGTAGGTCCATCCCAAAAACGTGTGCGCTTCAGCCGTAGGCAGGGCCTCAATCGACTTCTGGTAATACTCCACCGCTTGCTCGAGCTCACCCTTCAACTGGTGCTCGTAGGCAAGCTGAAAGTATTCCCGGGCCAGCTTTTCATCCTGTTCTTCGTTCATGCGACTCTATCTGCCAGACGCCTCGCTGAACTCTAATTTTCGGAAGCGATGTGTAAGCGCATATATTATCTTCACCTCGTGCCTTTTTTGCAAAATTCTTTATCAATCTAAAAATCCAAAGCGTACCACTCTTGCCATTTTCCAGGCAGGTATAATGCCGGCAGGTATAATGAAAGTTGCAGCCCCGCCGAAGTTTGCGGGCTTGCCTTCTCATGAAAATTGCTCTTGCCCAAGTGAACACCACGGTCGGCGACTTTGCCGGAAATACGGACAAATTCCGCCTTTTCGCGCAGCGTGCCGAGCAAGCTGGCGCCGGGCTAGTGATTTTTCCCGAGCTGGCGCTTTGCGGTTACCCGCCTCGCGATCTGGTCGAAAAGCCTCGTTTCCTTGAGCGCAATCGGCAAGCTTTGGAAACGCTTGCCAGCAATATTCCCGGCATCTCCGTCCTCTGCGGCTATGCTGACACCGCCCCCGCTGGCAGCGGAAAGCCCGCCGCAAACTGCGCGGCGTTGCTTACTCAAGGCCGAGTGCAGTTCGTGCAAACCAAAATGCTCCTGCCCACCTACGATGTGTTTGACGAAGGCCGCTATTTCGCCCCTGCCCTCACACAGGAACTGCTGCCGCTGGGTGGACAGCAATGGGCCGTTACCATTTGCGAGGACATTTGGAACGACAAGTCCTTCTGGAAAAAACAGCTTTACAGCCGCGATCCCGTGGAGGAACTGGTCCAACAGGGCGCCACTCATTTGCTGAATATCTCCGCTTCCCCGTATGTCATCGGCAAAAGAAAATTCCGCATCGACATGCTGCGCGCCCTGGCGATCCGGCACCGTTTGCCCGTCGTCTACGTCAACTTGGTTGGCGGCAATGACAGTCTTGTGTTTGATGGTTCCAGCATGGTTCTCGATGCTCATGGCAAGATTTGCGCGCAGGCCGTATCGTTTGAGGAAGACCTTGTTTGCTTTGACACCGAGTCGGGCATTGGTGACATTCACGCTCAGGTTCCCGAGCCAGAATACACCGTCTATCGCGCCTTGGTGCTGGGCACGCGGGACTATGTTCACAAGTGCGGATTCCACTCCGCACTGATCGGTTTAAGCGGCGGCATCGATTCTTCGCTCGTCGCGGCCATCGCCGCCGATGCATTAGGGCCGGAAAATGTTTTGGGTGTGGCCATGCCCGGTCCTTTTTCTTCCACAGGCAGCCTCACCGATGCCCGCGCTTTAGCCTCTAATCTGGGTATTCGCTTTGAGGTTCTGCCAATTACGGAAACTTACCAGAGCTACCTTCGCTCTCTGGCGCCTGTCTTTGTTGGCCTGTCCGCAGATACAACCGAAGAAAATATCCAGGCGCGCATTCGCGGCAATTTTCTGATGGCGCTTTCGAATAAATTCCGCTCGCTGGTATTATCCACCGGAAATAAAAGCGAGCTGGCGATGGGCTATTGCACTCTCTATGGGGACATGGCAGGCGGCTTGGCGGTCATTTCGGACATCCCCAAAACTATGGTCTACCGCCTGGCTGCGCTGGTCAACCGCGCCAGCGAAATCATCCCTCGCTCAGTCATCGAGAAGCCTCCCAGTGCTGAGCTGCGTCCGAATCAGAAGGACTCCGACTCATTGCCGCCCTATGAGATTCTGGACGCTGTTCTCAAGGCTTACATTGAGGACGAAGAGTCGCCGGAGCAGATCGCCGCTCATGCTGGCGCAGACCTGGCTCTCGTCCGCTCCATCTTGGCTCGCGTGGATGGCAATGAATACAAGCGCCAGCAGGCTCCGCCCGGCCTTAAAGTCACTTCTAAAGCCTTCGGCATTGGCCGCCGTATCCCCATCGCGCAATGTTACTCACAATAAAAAGTTTCATTTGTGCGGCGTGATATAATATATTTCAGGGTGATACTGAAACTTTAGGCGGGATAAATCGATGACGGGTCGCACAAGAACAGCAATCGTATCTTTTTCCACTGTGCTGGCATTATTGGTGGTCCTCGGCGCCGTCCTGGGGCAAGAGAATAAGCCCGGTTCATCCGAACCGTATCGTCCGTTGGCGGTCATGAGCGAGGTTCTGGCCCGCATTCAGAATGATTACGTGGAGGCGCCGGATTTTGACAACGTGACCAAAGGCGCTCTCCAGGGGATGCTCGAAGCGCTTGACCCCAATAGCAGCTATCTTTCTCCAGCCGCTTATTCTGAGTATCAAAAGACGCACACAACGGAAGCGACCTTAGGCATCATCCCTTCCAAGCGATTCGGCTTTGTCAACATTGTTGCCCTGCTGCCGGACGGCCCTGCGGAAAAGGCTGGCTTGCAGACCGGCGATATGATCGAGTCCATCGATGGCGTGGGCACTAGGAATATGTCGGTGGTTGAAGTGAATTCGCTGATGGAAGGCGCAAGCGGCAGCACGGTGACACTTGCCATTGTGCGCGAGCGCGCTACCGAGCCAGTCCCCATGGAAATCCAAAGGCAGGTCATGCCGACGCAAGAAGTCGCCGGCAGGATCATTTCTCCCGACATCGGTTATCTCCAAGTCTCCGCTTTTCCCAAAGGCCAGACCCAGAAAATCGCCGAGCGCATTCGTGATTTGCAGCGCACCGGCGCTAAAAAGTTCATTTTGGATTTGCGCAACAACGCCATCGGCGATCCTTCGGAAGGCGTTGCCACTGCCAATCTTTTCCTGGGCGAAGGTCTCATCGGCTATGCCGAGGGCCAACAGTACAAGCGCGAGAGCTTTTTGGCCGATGCTTCCAAAGCGCTGGTCGCCGATGCTCCGCTGACGGTATTGGTCGACGAATCCACCGGTGGCCCTGCGGAGATTATCGCCGGGGCGATTCTGGACACGCATCGCGGCCAGGTGGTGGGTGCGCGCACATTCGGCATCGGGGCCATTCAGAAGGTCATTCCCATGGATGACGGTTCCGCCCTGGTCCTTTCTGTCGCGAAATATTACACTCCTTCGGGCAAGGCTATTCAGGAAACAGGTGTGGAGCCGGACGTTGCAGTGGAAGTCGAGCGCGAGTTGGTGCCGCTCCCCAAACCCGGCGAAGCCCCGGAAATTCAAGCGCCCAAGCCCGGCGGCGACGCTCCGCTCAATCGCGCCATCGAACTGCTGAAGTCTCCTCCCGATGCCGTAAAAGCCGCCGCCTAAGCAGCAACACACACTGCTCCACCAGCCCCCTGGTTGAATCAACTAATCCGTTTTCACGTAGCGCCAGCGTCCCGCTGGCCCATTGAGCCGCCAGGTTGGCGGCGCTTCGTCAGGCCGTCCTCTACGCTTACTATAAAAATGATCGAGAAAATGGATTTGGTTTATTTCGCGCGTTCCATGTAGGCGCCTTCCGCCGTGTCCACGCGGATTTTTTGTCCCACGTCGATGAACGCGGGCACCTGCACCACCAAGCCCGTTTCCAGCGTCGCGGCCTTGGTGACGTTGCTCACCGTGGCGCTCTTGATCCCCGGCTCAGTTTCCGTCACCGTCAAGTCGATCGTGGCCGGCGGTTCAATGCCGATGGGGTTTCCCTCGTAAAACTTCACTTGGATCTTGGTGTTGGCGATCAGGTAGTAGACCGTGTCGCCCAGCACATCTTTGGAGAGGTGAATCTGCTCGTAGGTTTCCGTGTTCATGAAGTGGTAGTCATCGCCGTCGCGGTAGAGGAATTCCATCTCCTGTTCATCCACCGTCGCTACGTCCACGCGATCTTCCGACCGGAAGCGGTGTTCGATCATCGACCCGCTGCGCAGGTTCCGCAGCTTGGCCTGCACAAACGCCCTCAGGTTGCCCGGCGTCCGGTGAGTCACGCTGAACACCGAGTGCAGCTCGCCGTTGTGCTTGATGATGTTGCCTGGTCGCAACTGTGTTGCTGCTGCTGCCATGTTTTCTCCTCAGATTGAACGGCGGATTATCCGAACCCGGACTGTTCCCGTGTCAATTCCTAATTTCATTATACGGGAGCCAAAATTTTTCCGTCAACCTCAGTGTCAACCGTTCCTAATGCAGAGCCGCGCGCGGTATGCATCCGCACAGGTTTGGTAGCCACGGTGAGCGCTTTCCTCACCGTGGGTTCGTTCTGTCATGCCGAGCTTGTCCTGAGCTTGTCGAAGGGCGAAGTCGAAGGGTTAGCAAGCGGGCAGGTTTTCGGAAGGGCACGGTTTCAACCGTGCCGTAACTGCGGATGCGCAAAGTGGTTTCAACCGCTGAGGGATGCGCCTCAGGGAACAAAGCCCCCCTACTGTTGCGAGTCTCTTCGGCAATGCTTGCTGGTATCGGTCTAACTTATGGCGTCGCCACGGGCGGTTGCAGGGCTGACCCTTGCGGCACCGCGTAGTAACCCTTCTTGGCGCGTATCTCCGTGTTTTTCCGCCGCGTGCGAATTTCCACGTTTCGGAACGATCCGTCCAGCGCCTGCGCCTTTGGGATATAGCCGATCGCATACTGATTGGTCAGCTCGTGCCCAATCGACTCCAGCGCGCGCGTCAGCGACATCGCCAGTTCCGAGGAGTACTGCCCGGTCCCTTCCTTGTACACTGAGTTCTGGCTCTCGGCGATCTGGCCCTTGGAGATATACCCTGTCGCAAAAGCCGCGCTGGGAATGTCATTCAGCGGCGTGTACAGTTTCCCATTTGTTTCCTCCACCAGCTTTTTCAATACCTCTTCGCCCGGCGCGTTCTGCCCATAGCCATTCGAGCTTACCGCAAACACCCGCACATCGGCGCGCAACGCCACGTCGATGGCTTGCCGCAGGCTGTTCTTGCTCATGTTGTCTTCGCCATCGGAGAAGATCACCAGCACGCGCCGGGGAATTCCCGGTCCGGGCGCGCTCTGTAGATTTTTTTCGCAGGCTGCCACAATGGCATCCAGCAGCGCCGTGCCTCCCGCCGCCTCCAACTGATCCAATGCCATCGTCAGATCGTCCGGATTCACCGTGTAGTCCTGTATCACGTCCGGCCCGTGGTCGAAGGTCATTAGAAACCCCTGGTGGTCCTTGCTATGCGCCAGCACGTAATAGCCAAACTGCATGGCCGCTTCTTTCTCGAATTTCAGCCGCTGCCGTGCGCTGCTGGAGGTGTCGATCAGGATGCCAAACCGCAGCGGCAGATTCGTCGGCGGGCTGAAGTACTGAATCTCCTGCGCCACTCCATTTTCAAAAACCTGAAAATCGTCCTTCTTGATGTCCAGCACCAGGTTTTCGTCGTCGTCAAACACGGAGAAAGGAATCTGCACCTCCCTCACTTCCACCCGGAACCGCTCTTCGGCTTGGGCTTCCTGCGCGTTGCTTTGGCCGCTGGCCGCTGCGCCCGAACCCTGCGCTTTGCCCGGCCACGCTCCCGCCAGCAGCAACAGCATCACCAGCAGCAGGATGCCGATCCTTCCGTTTGCTTCTTTGCCCTGCGCCAGGAGATATGTTTTTTTAGTGTTCTCCATTATTTTTTATTGGCCCGCACACGCCTCGCATTGCTATCAGTTTAGCACGACCCCGCCTCAAAATTCGCACTCTTTGCTTGCGCTCGGGCTTCGCATCGCTGCCTATTCATCACACCCCATCCATCCTCGCCCCGCCTTGTCTTCTCGCCGATTGAAGTTGTAAACTCTTCCTCTAGGATTTCCCTAACCTCTTAGGCGGGCCACAGGAGCGACGCATGAACAAGTACATTACGGAATTGATCGGAACGTTTTTTCTTGTGCTGACCATCGGCTGCACCGTCATTGGCGGCGGAGGCGGCGTCATTCCGCCGCTGGCCATCGGCTCCGTATTGATGGTCATGGTCTTTGCGGGCGGACATATTTCCGGCGCGCACTACAATCCCGCCGTCACCCTGGGCGTCTGGCTGCGCGGCCGCTGCGACTCGAAAGACGTTGCGCCCTACATCATCTTCCAACTCATCGGCGCATCGCTTGCTGCATCAGCCGTCAAGTTCCTGCGCTCTAGCGAAACGGTTTCACCCATGACCCCGGCGGTCGGCCCCGCGCTGCTGGCCGAGTTTCTATTCACCTTCGCGCTGGTCTACGTGGTCCTCAATGTCGCCACCTCGAAGGATCATCCCGGCAATTCATTTTACGGCCTGGCCATCGGCATGACGGTCATGGCCGGAGCATTCGCCGTCGGCAATATTTCCGGCGGCGTCTTCAACCCCGCCGTCGCCGTCGGCATCACGGTCATGGGTTTGTCATCCGCATCCAACATCTGGATTTATCTCCTAGCCAACTTCCTCGCCGCCGCTGTTGCTGCTGCTACCTTCAAGTCCCTCAACCCGGAGGATAAATAAAGCCTTCCTCTATACGCCGTCATTCAGAGCCGCGACCGTGAGGGAGCGGGCAGGTTTGCCAATCCGAGCCGCGACCGTAAGGGAGCGGGGGCAGGTTTGCCAATCCGAGCCGCGACCGTTAGGGAGCGGGGGTGCTTTGGTAGCCACGGTGAGCGCTTTCCTCGCCGCGGGCCTTTATCCGAGCCGCGACAGCGATGGAGCGTCCACCCAACTTCGGAAGCATTCAGCGCGTTGTAAACTGAATATCACTGCCATCCAGAGCTTGTCCTGAGCTTTCCTCGCCGTCGGCTATTATTTTTTGGTCGTCATTCCGAGCCTGCCGAGGAATCTGCTTCTGTTTTTCCATCTGCGAAATTTGCGTAATCTGCGGATTGCTCTTGTCCTCCCGATCCTGCCGAGGGATCGGCTTTTTTCTTATTTGAATTTCGTGCTTTGAATTTGTTTAGGATTTAGAAATTGGGATTTAGAGTTTGCTGTTTCCCTACCGTGGATTCGTTCCTAACGCTTAAAGCTCCTCCTTACCGCCAAAACAAACATCGCCGCCTGCAACGGCGCCAGAATCGTCTCTGCAATAATCAACGCCTCTCCCCATCTATTGAACGGCGTATAAGTTCGGACTCTTGAAAACACAGCCACCTGCATGGCGTGCAGGAAGCTAGAGGAAAATTGCCGCAAGCTTTCCCAAACGCCGGGCCAGCTATTCCCCCAATCCCAGTCAATCGTCTGTGGTCCTTGCAGCCCCGCCATCATGTAAGCGACGCCGAACGCTACCAGCAACCCTGCCAACCATCCCAGCGCCCGCCTCGGCCTTTGCCCGTACCCGCTGGTCCAACAATAAATCGCGGTGAGCGAAAACAATGCCCGCCTCGGCCACCACATGGCCTTGCGCCGCATTTCCATCTCTCCATAGTAGAACCGCCCCGCATCCGGGTAACTGGACTGCTCTTCATAGTTCATCCGCAACCGGTGATTCAGTTTTTCTACTAAAGCGTAATTCTTACCCTCGAGTTCATCTCGCAGCTTTTCCGGCCACTCCACGTCCGTGAACTCCACCTTGCGGACATCCGTTTCGAGCAACGAAATCTCCTCCATATCCACATCTTTGAAGTGGACCGCCTCGGGCTTATCTAACTTCACATTTGAAAAATAGATACTAACTTTACGGTCAATTGGCTTTTTAGCATCCTCTGCATCAGCCTCCGGTCGAATTTTGGCCAAGCTGATGAAATAGGCACTTTCCTTAAACTTCGCCCTGTAAAAGTCCGCCTCGCCGCTGAACGTCGCCCAGCTAAAGTCCGCTTCGCCGCTGAACTTCGCCCCGACAAAGATCGCCTCGCCACTGAATTTCGCCCGGAGAAAGATCACCTTGCCGCTGAACGTCGCCCTGCCATAATTCGCACCGCCGCTGAACGTCGCAAATCTAAAGTCCGCCTCGTCGCTGAACGTGGCTCCAGTAAAACTTGATTGCTTTAGTTTGCCAGCGAAGCCGATATTTTCAGGAAAAAAAACTCCAGTAAAATTGAAATCGCCATTGACTTTTTTCTTCTCAACCTCATCACGAAATAGCTTTATTTCCTTTTTTGCATCTTACAGATGCAGAATGCAGAGATTCCCTTCAATCTCATGTTCTTCAAACCACAAAGGTCGAAACATCCCGCGATACTCGCCCGGCAGCGCATTATTCCACCCATACTTCACGCAGGCCTCACATGTCGGCACGGTCTGTTCCACTTCACCGCCTATCTGCGCATCCGTTCCCATTGGTTCTTTTCCCTCAGTCCTTCCCATCACCCTGCCAAATGTAGCGCCGCCGTCCCGGCGGCCTATAGCGCCAGCGGAACGCTGGCAATACACTAAACTACCCCACTCCCCAAATTCCTTTTGAGAGTCTACCATTACCGCTTCCCCGTGCAGCGTAACTTTCATCCGCGCAGCCGAGTGGTTGCAAACGAGCAGGTTTGGTAGCCACGGTGAGCGCTTTCCTCACCGTGGGCTTTTAATCCGAGCCGCGACAGTGATGGAGCGGCCACTCGCATCAAGGCTGTCATTCCAAGCGGCTTGTCCCAGTGAAGTCGAGGGAGCGGGCAGGTTTGGTAGCCACGGTGAGCGCCTTCCTCGCCGCGAAGTCCTGAGCTTGTCGAAGGGTGGGCTTTTGCTCTTAGGTGTCCTCCCGAGCGTGCCGAGGGATCTGCTTTATTCTTTTTTTGAATTTTGTGCTTTGAATTTGTTTAGAATTTAGAAATTGGGATTTAGGATTTGTTTTTATAAATCTCCTCCGCACCGCCAGCACAAACATGGCTTCGAAACCAATCCTCTCCCGATTCCCCCAACTTATCTTGTCTACCAGCGCTTATGCTGGTAAAATCTTCTATTTGCTCGGTGTTCTTCGCGGGCTTCTAATAAAGGCAAGTTTGAGACATCCTTAAATCCTGCAAACGGGGGGAATTGTGGCCGGCCAATATGATTTGGTCATTTTGGGCAGCGGGCCGGGGGGCTATGTTGCGGCCATTCGCGCCGCGCAATGGGGACTCCGCACGGCGGTCATTGAGAAGGACGACCGTCTCGGCGGCACCTGCCTCAACGTCGGCTGCGTGCCCACCAAAGCGTTTCTGTTCAGCGCGGAAGTCCTCGATTTCGTCCGCAACGCTGCCGAATACGGTATCCAGTGCAATCCACCCACCGTCGACTGGAACAAAGTCCGCGAGCGCGAAACCCAAATCGTTCGCAAGCACAACAAGGGCATTGAGTTCCTTTTCCGCAAGCATAAGATTGAAACGCTGCGCGGCGTGGGCGCGCTCGTTGCTCCGGGCCGCATTCGCGTTGAAGGACCGGAAGGCGCAACGGAAGTCACCGCCAAGAACATTATTCTGGCCACCGGCTCGGAAGCCCGCATGTTGCCGGGGCTGGAGGCTGACCGCGAGCGCATCCTGACCAACCGCGAGATTCTGGAGCTGCCCGCGATTCCGAAGTCGATGTTGATCGTCGGCGGCGGCGCGGTGGGCGTCGAGTTCGCCTCCGTCTTCAGCCGCTTCGGTTGTCAGGTGACGCTGGTCGAAATGTTGCCGCGCATTCTGCCTCTCTCGGACGAGGAAGTTTCGCGCGAGCTGGAGCGTTCCTTCAAAAAACAGAGTATCCCGGTGCTGACCAACGCGCGCGTCGAAAAGGTGGAGAAGCAGAAGGACGGCGTTGCCGTAACTCTCACTCACGAGGACAGCCAAAAGTCTTTCAACTTCGAAAAAGTTTTGATCGCCGTCGGACGCAAGCCGAACACGGAAAACATTGGCCTCGATAAAACACGCATCGAGACCGATCGCGGCTACATCAAGACCAATCTGCGGATGCAGACCGCCGAGCCGGGCATTTATGCCATCGGCGACATCGTTGCCGGATCGCCGCAACTGGCGCATGTGGCCTCGATGGAGGGCATCGTGGCCGTTGCTACGATCTGCGGTAAAAAGGTGCCGGAGATGAATTATCGCACCGTGCCGGATTGCGTTTACTGTGAGCCGCAAACCTCTTCCGTTGGCCTGAGCGAAGCCAAGGCCAAGGAGTTGGGTTACAACGTGCGGGTCGGCAAGTTCGCTTTTCGCGCCAATAGCAAGGCCAGCATTTTGGGCGCGGAAGAAGGTTTCGTGAAGATCGTTTGTGAGGAGAAGTACGGTGAAGTGTTGGGGGTCCACATGATCGGCCCGACGGTGACCGAGTTGATCGCCGAAATGGCCCTGGCCATGCGCCTGGAGGCCACCGCCGAGGACATCATGTACACCATCCACGCTCACCCCACGTTGTCGGAAGCAGTGTCGGACGCGGCCAATTCTGTTTATTCGCTGACTATCAATGCATAGCGCCGAAGGCTCGACAATTCGCCACCAAGCAAGCGCGGTTCCGCAAAGCTGGATACCTTTGCCGCAGACCAGCGATGAGCTTCGTCCGCTCGATGTCTTCAGCTTGGACTTCGTTCCTTACAACGATGCTTGGAATTTGCAGCGAATGTTGGTGGAAAAAAGAAAACGCAATGAGATCGCCGACACATTGCTTTTGTTGGAGCATCCGCCGGTGATCACGATGGGCCGCAATGCCAAGCCGGAAAATTTATTGAGCACGCCGCTGGAGTTGCAGCAGGCTGGCATCGAAGTTGTGGAATCGGATCGCGGCGGCGATGTCACCTTTCACGGCCCGGGCCAACTGATCGGCTATCCAATTCTGGACTTGAGCAAAATTCGCCGCGATGTGGTCTGGTATGTGAGAGTGCTGGAGGAAGCGATCATCCGCACGGCGCAGGACTGCGGTGTGCGCGCTGTGCGCGTCCCAGGCTGCCCGGGCGTTTGGGTCAACAATGCGAAGGTCGCTTCGCTGGGCATTCACATCAGCCGCTGGGTCACCTCGCATGGTTTCGCGCTCAATCTGAATACCGATTTGAATTTCTTCTGTCACATCATTCCCTGCGGAATTGCTTCCTGTCCGGTAACCTCGTTCCAGCAATGTTTGGGCAAGCCGTTGGACCGCTCCGTGGTGGAGCAGCATCTGGTTCAGCACCTGGCCGGACTTCTGGGGCTGGAGAAAGGAGAACTATGGCAGCGGATGTCTTAATGCCGCAGATGGGCGAGAGCGTCGCGGAAGGAACCATTACGCGCTGGCTCAAAAAAGAAGGCGAGGCCGTTTCCAAGGACGAACCGTTGTTCGAGATTTCCACGGAGAAAGTCGACGCGGAAATTCCGTCGCCGATCGCGGGCGTGCTGGGAAAAATTCTGGTCAAAGAAGGGCAGACCGTCGCCGTGCATACCGTGGTGGCCCAAATTGAAGCCGTCGGTTCCCTCGGTTCTCTCGGTTCCGTCGGTTCAGCGGAAACACCTCAAAAAAGCGCTTCCAAAGCCCCAGAATCGGCAACCGCAGGAACCGAGAGAACCGAGGGAACCGATAAATCAAAAGCTGGCGCCAGCGCAGAAAAAGAGAGTTCCGAACTTCTTCGAGCTTCCCCACTGGTCCGCCGCATGGCGGAGGAACACGGTATCGATCTATCGCTCGTAGAAGGCACAGGCACCGGAGGCCGCATCACCAAGGAAGATTTCATGGCCTACCTGGAACGCCAGGGCAGCGCGACGGCTCCCAAAGCAGCTCCACCAAAGCCTGTGCCTGCTCCAACTCCGGCGAAGACCGGTGAGCGCGATGAAAGCGTTCCGATGACCATCATGCGCAAAAGGATCGCCGAGCACATGGTGATGAGCCGGCGAACGTCTGCGCACGTCACTACAGTTTTCCAAGTAGACCTTTCGCGAGTGGCGGAAATTTATCGCAAGGAAAAAGCGGGATTTGAAAATCAGGAAGGCGTGAAGCTGACGTACACGCCGTTCTTCATCCGCGCTTTGATCGACAGCCTGAAGCGATTCCCGATCCTCAACAGCTCCGTCAACGGCGATCAGATCGTGTATCACAAGGACATTCATATGGGGATCGCGGTGGCGCTGGAAGGCGGATTGATCGTACCCGTGGTACACCATGTGGACGAGAAGAATTTTCTCGGGCTTGTGCGCACGATCCATGAACTGGCCGCGCGGGCCAGACAGAAAAAACTGACGGTGGATGATGTGCAGGGCGGAACGTTTACGATTACCAATCCCGGTGTATACGGCGGACTGTTCGCGACACCGATCATCAATCAGCCGCAGGTGGGCATCCTGGGCGTAGGCACGATTTACAAAGCCCCCGTGGTGATTCAGGATGCGATTGCCATACGCACGGTCGTGCATCTAGCGCTGAGCTTTGATCATCGCGTGGTTGATGGCGCGGTGGCGGATCAATTCATGGCGTCGGTGAAAAAGTATTTGGAAGGCTGGGAAGAAAGTTTGTGGGCCTGATGTCGCAGGCAGCATAAGCAAAGCGCGGCGAAAGGCTCAAGCGCGTCCCGAAAAGCAGCATCATTCGGGAGAGCAAACAAAAGATTGTCCTAATTATTTAGTAACGGGAAAGTGAGGAACCGTGGAACTTGGTTTGATATTTGGATTTAGTATTTTGGGGCTTATGTTTTCCGCGTATCTGATCCAGAACGTGATGGCGAGGGATACAGGAACGGAAAAGATGCGCGAGATATCCGACGCCATCAAGACCGGAGCGGAAGCATTTTTACGACGGCAGAACCGCACCATCGCATATATCGCAGTTGCGTTGGCCGCGCTCATCTACATCATGTACGCGTTTGTGCGCGCTCACAATGAGCACGATCCCGCAGGGCCAGCGGCGTTGGCCCTGTGGACGACGATTTCCTTCCTGCTTGGAGCGGCCTGTTCCGTGGCGGCCGGTTACATGGGCATGTGGGTGGCCATTCGTTCGAACATTCGAACGGCATCGGCGGCGATGAAGGATATGAACAGCGCGTTGCAGACCGCATTGCGAGCGGGGGCAGTGTCCGGGTTCTTCGTGGTGGCCCTGAGCTTGCTGGGCGTAGCCGGGTTATTTGTGCTGGTCCGCAGCATGGGCGTGACGGATGACGTAACAAAGATTCCGTTGCTGATCGTGGGCTATGGATTCGGAGCCAGCTTGGTGGCCCTGTTCGCGCAATTGGGCGGCGGGATTTACACGAAGGCGGCCGATGTGGGAGCCGATCTGGTGGGCAAAGTGGAAGCAGGCATTCCGGAAGACGACCCGCGCAATCCGGCGGTGATCGCGGACCTGGTGGGCGACAACGTCGGCGACTGCGCTGGACGCGGAGCGGACCTGTTTGAATCGACGGCGGCGGAAAACATCGGCGCCATGATTTTGGCAGCAGCCCTTTACCGCAGCAATCAGGCGGTATTCGAGCAGCAAAGCCTAACCCTGGTTGGCATCCTGCTGTTTCCGTTGGTGGCGCGTGCCTTCGGCATCATTGCATCGATCGTAGGAATCATGTCGGTAAAGGCCAAAGAAGAAGAAGACCCGATGAGCGCGCTCAACCGTGGCTATTACATCACGGCGCTTCTGGCCATGGTGGGGTTTTACATTGCATCGCGCTGGCTGCTGGGGCCTGTGTATTACTTCAACTTTTTCATCTGCGGCGTCATCGGAGTTCTGACTTCGGTGGCGTTTGTATATATCACGCAGTACTACACGGAGTACCGCTACCGGCCGGTGAAATCGATCGCTGAAGCTTCCCAGACCGGGCCGGCCACGAACATCATAACTGGGGTCGCCGTCGGCATGGAATCCACCGGATTTCCCATTATCGTTACGTGTCTGGCGATTATCAGTTCCTACTACCTCGGCGCTGGTTCGGGGTTGGAAAATGCCGGGCTATTCGGAACCGCGGTGGCCACCATGGGAATGCTGGGGCCATGCGCCTTCATTCTGGCGATGGATACCTTCGGCCCGATCACGGACAACGCGGGCGGCATCGTCGAGATGAGCCAGCAGCCGCAACATATTCGGGAAAAAACGGACCGGCTGGACTCGGTGGGCAACACGACCAAGGCCCTGACAAAAGGTTACGCGGTCGGGTCCGCCGGCCTGGCAGCCTTCCTGCTCTTTGGCGCCTATTTGGACGAAGTGAAGAACTATATGCCTGAGTTCTCAGGGAATATCAACCTCAACAAGCCGGAGGTTTTCGTCGGCGCGATGCTGGGAGCCGTTCTGGTTTTCCTGTTCTCCTCGCTGGCCATCAAGGCAGTGGGGTCGGCGGCTTATGCGATCATCAACAACGTGAGGAAACAGTTCAAGGAAAACCCCGGCATCATGAAGGGGACTTCGAAGCCTAATTACGGGGAGTGCGTAGATATCGCCACGAAAGCCGCGCTGTCCAAAATGGTGCTGCCAGGACTCCTGGTGGTGGGCATGACGGTTGGCGTGGGACTGGTTTTCAAATGGCTCTATAACGCCATGGGACAACCGGAATACGGGGCCAACGGCGCCGAGGTCGTCGGCGGATTTTTGATGGTCGGCACGATTACGGGGCTATTGATGGCCTTGTTCCTCAACAACAGCGGCGGCGCTTGGGACAATGCGAAGAAATACATTGAAACAGGCGCGTACGGCGGGAAGAAATCCGATCCTCACAAAGCAGCGGTCGTGGGCGACACGGTGGGCGATCCGTTCAAAGATACCGCCGGGCCGTCGCTGCACGTGCTGGTGAAACTGCTGAGCACGATCACGCTGGTGATGGCTCCGCTGTTTTTGTAATACAGGCGGATGAAATGGGCGCGCGCTCTGCGCGGGTTGCTGCTGGAAGTTCAGCGGTGATTCGGCAGAGCGCGTTTTTTATTTGTCAGGAAAGTGCGGCGTTTCTGAAGTGGTATTCGTGCAGGTGTATGCCGCTCGAGGCGCTTGGGAAATCACTGACGGTTTCTGTCGCCCCTGCCGGGGCTTTCTATACACCAACCGCGCACCCACGGCTAGCGCCGTGGGCTAGAATCTAACGCCCCTCCGGGGCTGTTGAACAGGAAACACGTTTCGGAAAACCGGGCTTAAAAGAAACGCCGCTCGGTGGTTATTTCTTCAGCTTAAACCCGTCGGGGATCGCCAAGTCAGCGTCAGCGACATCGGGTGTAATTTTCAGCAGCTCAATGGTCGAGGTCATAAAAGCACTGCGGCCTGGAGTGGACGGGGCGGCGGCTTCATTATTGTCTTCTGCTTTTTTCTTGACCGCCTTTTTAGCCAAGCCCCCGAACAGGCCACCGATGGAAGTGGGCACATCGGAGTCATCCTCTTTCTGCGCCTGTTTGGATTGCGACTGTTGGGCCACTTGAGCCTTGCTCATCACCGTCTCATACTTTGCAACGGTCAGCATGGTTGTGCCGTCCATCTTGGCGCTTTCCTGCGCGAACTTTTCCATGGCGTCCTTAAAAAATGGATTGGCGGCCATCGCGCCCATCATTTGCTGCATCTGCTGCAAATCCACAGCGGTCATCAGCTTTTGAAAGTAGCGCGTGTCGAAATCTTGAATTTCTTTCACGGCGTCAATCCGCGGAGTGATCCACATATTCGAAGTGAGCACCATTCCGCCGGTATCCTCGAGCTGCTTGCCTTTCTCATGGACGGTGATGGTCATGACCATTTCCCGGCAGTCGTAGCCGCTAATACTTTTTTTCAGGCCCGAATCCTTCAGGTCATAGCTGATTTCCATTTCGGAGGAACCCTCAGGGCGGGTGGGCGTGGGAGGAGCGTCCTGCATTTTGGCCATCTCCTTGGTCATTTTCTCCTGCGCCTCGCGCATCTGCTTGCGCAATTCCTCAAAGGTAACGACGCGATAGGATTTGCCCTTGATGTTTAATTCGTAAATTTTCTCCTCGTCGAGGTCGATGATTTGCCCCGTGTCATTGGTGCGAGTGATTTTACGGTTGCCCTTTACGGCAACGGTTTCCATGATTCCCTCCTTGGCGGACTTGCCGCCGAACATGCCCGACATCTTGCCGAGCAGACCCCCAAATGTGGTTAGCGTCTTCTGTTCCGTTTTGACTGCCGCTCCGGCAGATACGGACCAAAAAACAAACAGGGAAAGAATCAATAGACTGGCTTTTCGCATGGAACCTCCTTTAGTGAAAGAGCAGATCAAAAACGTTTGTTCGGCATCAGTATACATCAGCGGGGGGCAGAATTAGAGAGACAAAAATTGGTCTGCGATGCGGACCACGGGGAGCATCTGCCGCACGTCGTGAACGCGCACAATGTGAGCGCCGTGCAGGATGCAGGCTGTGACAGCGGCGGCAGTGCCGAAGAGCAATTCTTCAGGGACCGGAAGACCCTGCTTTTGAAGCAGAGCGTCTCCGGGCATGGGAAGAGGACCGCAGGAGGACTCCAGCGTTTTTCGGAGGAAAGATTTCCGCGAAGGGCCGACCAGGAGCGGAAACCCTAATGATGCCAAGCGATGCAAATGGGCAATCAATTCAAAATTCTGTTCCAGGGTTTTGCCAAATCCGATGCCCGGGTCGAGGCAGATGCGCCGCTTGGGGATGCCAGCAGAGAGGGCTTTTTGGAGCGATGATAGAAGTCCTCTACGGACAGAAGGAATGATCTGCCGCGCCGGGGGAATGGTCTGCATGGTGCTGGGAGCGCCGCGGATGTGCATGAGCACGATGGCGGCGCGGTGCTTGCGCACGACGGCGGCAAGCGCTGGGTCATAGCGCAGGCCGCTGACATCGTTGACGATCTCCGCGCCCACGAGCAAAGCGCGCTCGGCGACGGCGGCTTTGGTGGTGTCGATGGAAATGGGGATGCGAAGACCCTTGCTTCGGAGGGTCTCGATGACCGGAACTGTGCGTTCGATTTCTTCTTCCGGAGAAACAGGGAGAGAGCCAGGGCGCGTGGATTCGCCGCCAATGTCGATGAGGTCGGCGCCTTCGCGCTCCATTTCCAATGCGCGCGCGATGGCCGCACGGCGATCGAAATAAACGCCCCGCTCAGAGAAAGAATCCGGCGTGACGTTGAGCACGCCCATGACGAGCGTGCGCTCACCGAGCTTGAGAGAGCGGCGGGGAAGGTGAAGAGAAAGATGAGTGCGATGGCGTGGCGGCAATGTTCGTTTGTTACCTCAGATATGTGCTTGCCAACTTAATCTGAAATAATTAGCTCTGATGCTGGACTAGGATTTGGTTGATCTGCTCCAAACTAAATTTATTCAATTGAATGATTGTGGCCTGTGAGCGAAACGCTGGCGGCAGGATTAACCGCGCGTCTTCCTTGCTGTCGGTATCGACAATAATCCAAGCTTTGTGCATGCCATCCATACAACCCCAATCGGCATGGGTGAGGAAGTGAGAACCGGTGGAAAGGAAAATTTGAACGACCTTGGCACAAGCACGAGTTTCCGCCTCGTGCGGAACTTCAATGAGAAATTTTGGCATAAACGAAGCACCTCCTCAGGATTTGCCGTTAGCGATTCGCCACAAGAAGCGGTGGCGAATGAGTTGGTTTAATTAGTGAAGCTAGAATGCCGGAACTTAAGCCGGAGCCGGCTTGCCACCCTCGGTGACCGAGGACGGCTTGTCGGGATTCCGGACCAAACCCGGCTTCAACACCTGCTGAGTTTCCGGGGTAGCTTCCGGCGGAGTTTTCTTGATGACCATTTTGGGCAGAGTTTTGCCTTCCATAATCATTTTGACCTCGACGGCATCGAGCACTTCGCGCTCCAGCAAAGCTTCGGCGATGTGGGTCAAAACCTCGCGATTCTCCTTCAACAGATTGGTCGCTTTCTGATAGGCTTCGTCAATGATCCGCCGGACTTCTTTGTCGATGCAGATGGCGGTGTCCTCGCTGTAATCGCGGTGCTGGGCAATTTCTCGGCCCAGGAAAATCTGCTCTTCTTTTTTGCCGAAAGTGATCGGCCCCATCGCGCTCATGCCCCACTCGCAGACCATGCGGCGAGCCATCTCGGTGGCTTGCTCGATGTCATTTCCCGCGCCAGTGGTCATGTGATGGAGGAAAATTTCTTCGGCAACGCGACCGCCCATCATGACGGCCAGACGGGTTTCCAGATAATCCCTGGTGTAGGTGTGTTTATCGTCCACGGGCAATTGCATGGTGACGCCGAGAGCCATGCCACGCGGTATGATGGTGACCTTATGGAGAGGGTCAGCGTGCGGAAGCATACAGGCGACCAGCGCGTGGCCGGCTTCATGAAAAGCCGTGTTGCGCTTTTCTTCGTCGCTCAAGATCAGCGAGCGGCGCTCGACGCCCATCAAGACCTTGTCCTTGGCGGCTTCGAAGTCTTCCATGATGACGGCTTTTCGGCCTTCGCGCGCACCTACAAGGGCGGCTTCATTGACGACATTGGCTAAATCAGCGCCGGAGAAACCAGGCGTTCCGCGCGCGAGTACGGAAAGATCGACATCCTCGGCCAGGGGAACTTTCTTGGTATGGACCTGGAGAATGCCGAGCCGCCCGTTGACATCGGGGCGGGGAACCACCACGCGGCGGTCGAAGCGGCCCGGGCGCAGTAAAGCGGGGTCGAGCACGTCGGGGCGATTGGTGGCGGCGATGAGGATGACGCCTTCGTTGGATTCAAAGCCATCCATTTCCACCAGCAACTGATTCAAAGTCTGCTCGCGCTCGTCATGGCCGCCGCCCAAGCCCGCTCCGCGATGACGGCCGACCGCGTCAATCTCATCGATGAAGATGATGCAGGGGGCATTCTTCTTGCCCTGCTCAAAGAGGTCGCGCACACGGCTGGCGCCCACGCCAACGAACATTTCCACAAAGTCGGAACCGCTGATGGAGAAGAAGGGGACGTTGGCCTCGCCCGCAATAGCGCGCGCCAAAAGCGTTTTGCCAGTGCCGGGAGGACCGACGAGCAACACGCCCTTGGGAATGCGGCCGCCCAGTTTCTGGAACTTCTGCGGATCGCGGAGAAATTCGATGATTTCCTGCAACTCAATTTTGGCTTCATCGACTCCGGCGACATCTTTGAAGGTGATTTTTTTCTGCTGCGAGGAGAGCAGGCGGGCGCGGCTCTTGCCGAAGGAGAGCGCTTTATTGCCGCCGGTCTGCATCTGGCGCATCATGAAAACCCAGAAGGCGATGATCAGGACAAATGGCGCAGCACTGATGAGCATGGAAACCCAGGCATTCGTTGAACTCTCCTTGACGGTAATGACGACTTCTTTTTCGCGGAGGGTTTTGATGACATCCGGATAATCATTGGGGATGACGGTTTTCATGCGCAGATTTTCTTTCTTGAACTTGCCGCGCACTTCATTGTTGCCATAGACGGTGACATCGGCGATTTCGCCGCGCTCCACGCTGCCCATGAACTCCGTGAAACTCAGCTCACGCTCTTTAGAGGAATCACCTGTCTTGACCACCTGCCACAGGAGCAGGGCGGTCACCAGCATGACAACCCAAAAGACAATCGTTTTGGTAGTGGAGTTCACTTTGAATACGCCTCCCGTCTTGCGATGCTTGCACTAAAAACAAAATTAACTCGCCGGAGCGATTTCAGCCAAGTACGGCAAATTGCGAAATAAGCCGCCTTTTTCCAGTCCATAACCCGCCAAATGACCTCCGGACCATTTGAAACCCGCATAATCGATGATCAGCGGCACTCTGCGCCGATCTTCGCGGTCAACCATGACGGCTGTTTTCACCGACTTCGCTTTTTTCAGCAATAACTGTTGCGCCAGATGGTCCAGCGTAATTCCGCTATCGATCATGACATCGACCAAAAGAAGATGCTTATCCTTCACATTGCCGACGGAACCGTAAAGAATGTTCCGAAGCGGCTGATGACCTTCGACCGCCGTGTCTACCGTATCCATCTTGGAAAAGTGGCAAATGACCGGACAGGTCATTTCCCTGACCAAGTCTGCTAAAAACATAAAGCCATTATCCAGGATGCCAACCGCGTGGACTTCACTGTCGCCATAATCCTTGGAAATCTGCTGGCCGAGTTCACGAACCCGGCTGCGGATCTGGTCTTCATTGAAAACAGCCTTCAAGAATGCCTCCAGAAACTTCCGCACGTTGCGGTGCAGGATATGAACTCAGCTACTCCGCTCACAAAGCAACACAGCTTGTTGATCGCCAGAGCGGGGAGCGTGATCCACTGCGACACCCCAGCGTCTGGCCCAAACGATCTTTTCATCCGCCACGAGCACCGGCCATCCGGCCCGTTCGCGGAGCGGGATGCGGTCTTTCTGAAACAACTCTTTGAGCTTGTGGCGCTTGTGATGCCCATTCGGCTGATAAGCGTCACCCGGCTCCCAGCTCCGAAGCGTTAAAGGCAGATGAGCCAAGCCCGCGTCCAGAAAGTGGCAACCATTTTGATTATAACGCGCTTCCGCTTCTCCAGGGGTAACGAATTGAAAATCATACGCCCGTGAAATCGAAGGGACCTCGACTGTGCCCGGAATGCGGATGGCGAAATTAAACCGCTCGTTAGTTGCCGCCTGCATAGACTTCCTAATGATTAGATGCTGAAATTCCCTATGCGCTTCAAGCTGACCCGGCAAAGGAAGCGAACTTCCGCTTTGTCCGCGAAAAGTCAGGCGAAGAATCTGCTGAATATGGCGGAACTCCGTGCCGGGATGAGGATCGAATGGTTCAGGTAACGCGCTGGCTGCGCTGGCAAACCGCTGCTGGGCGAGTGAAATGATATGCCGCAAAACCCTGCGGGCGACGGCCAACGGCATGCTGCGCAATTGTTTGATGTCGATCAAGAGGGCATTGGATTCGGTTCGCATGACGCCCGGGGCGAGCGAATCGATATAGCCTCGCCAAAAATCTTCTTCGTCACGCGCTAACTCGGCGGTGTCCGATAGGGTTTCCACCAGCCTGGGGTTCAATTGCAAAAGGGCGGGTAAAACCATATGCCGGATGCGGTTGCGGGTGAAGCGCAGGTCGAGGTTGCTGGAATCCTCCCGCCAGGAATGGCCGTTTTCCCGCAGCCATAGCTGAAGTTCTTGTCTGCGGAATGGCAATAATGGACGAATAATCTTTTCGCCCACAACCGGATAAATCCCCGCCAAGCCTCTGAGACCGGAGCCGCGAAGAAAGCGGAACAGGACGGTTTCGGCTTGGTCGTCAGCGGTGTGGCCCAAAGCAATGCGGTCGGCGTAGCCGGATTGAAGCAATCGGGAGAAAAAGTGCAGCCGGGCGGTGCGCGCAGCTTCTTCGAGATTCGAGTCGGATTCCTCGGCTAGTTTGCGGACATCGGACTGCTCGCAGAAGGCGGGGATGCCCAGTTTTGCCGCTAATGCTTGGACAAAAGTTTCATCCTCAGCGGACTCGTCCCCGCGCAAAAGATGATTTAAATGAGCGACCGATAAGACACACCCGATCTGGTCAGCCAATTGATGAAAGAGCAGCAGCAGCGCGGTCGAATCCGAACCTCCGGAACAGGCCACGGCGATGCGCTGGCCGGGCCGCACCAGGGAAGAATCCTGGAGATGATGCAGAAACTGCTCTTGTATGGTCACGCTGAAACTATTATCCGATGAAACGGGGAGGGAGGGAAAGGCGAAGGCAGAAAATCGTAGCTAAGACGGCGGGAGAAATGCTGAGGACATCCATGCAGCCAGACCAGCCAGCAGCCCGATGGCCACGGCAAACAAAGCGGCTTTGGCAACCAACTCGAAGCCGAGACGAGCCATGGGATTGTGCAGCAGTGTGGAGGGTAATCGGGCAAGTGATTGGACGGTCATCGTGGCAACCTCGCGGTCATAAAGATGAATGCTTGGGTTTCCCCTAAAGATAAAATAGAACGCCATTGATACTACAATTTCGGGCCTCGCAAAGGGTATGAATTTATGCGATTTTTAATGGAAAATCGGTAACGGATATGATACGGAAAGAGCCAAAGACGGGTTATCGAAGCATAATGTTGCCTTTGGTGAGTTCGGGTTTGGATCCGTTTGGCTGGACGATGAAAAACAAGCGAAGTTACCGTGGTATCGGGTAAGGGAGGTAATTTCGGAAAATGCCCAAAAGTGTGTAAACTGAGGGCGTGTAAAAGGAAGAGATAAACGGTCGCAAATGAACAACTCAGGAGTTCCAGCATGATTGTAGTGATTTGTGCATTGTTGGCAGTGGGCGCGATGGGCTTTACGCTGTTTGTTCGAGAGAAGGACGTTCCAACCGAGGCAATAGATAACCCGGAAATGGAGCACTTGCAAAGGCAGCGGGAAGTATTGTACGAAAATTTGCGTGATCTGCAATTTGAATATCATCAAGGAAAGCTATCGGATGACGATTACCAATCCTTGAAGGCTGGTTTTCAGGATGATTTGGCGAAGGTGCTGGCGTCACTGGAGCAGATGGGGCCTCCGGTGGAAATTGAAAAGCCTGCCATGCAGGGGAAAGCGATAATGATGTTGAAGTGCGTTGCCTGCGGAACAGTGAACGAGGCGAGGAACCGTTTTTGCGGGCAGTGCGGGAATGCGCTTTCCTAAGAACAGCATCAACAAATATTTCCGAGGAGTGAAACAGTGAGCGACACGGACGTCAATAATAGCCTATCGCAGAAAATTGATAGCGAGCAGATGCAAAGAAGGATGTATGACGGCGAAGCTCGCGAATGGGCCGAGTCGATGGAGGCGGTACTGAAGACCGCGGGACCGGAGAAGGCCAAATACATCGTCCGAATGCTCCTGAACATGCTGCACCGGCGGGGCGAGTCATTGCAGTTCGCCACCAGCACTCCCTACATTAATTCGATCCCCAAAGAGCGAGAGCCGGAATATCCCGGCGACGGGCGGATCGAGTGGCGCATCCGCAGCCTGATTCGCTGGAATGCGCTGGCGATGGTCGTGAGAGCGAACCGGGAAGAAGCCGGGATCGGCGGGCATATTTCCACTTACGCTTCCCTGGCGACGCTGCTGGAAGTAGGCTTCAACCACTTTTTCCACGCCAAGACAAAAGAGAGATGCGGCGACCTGATTTACTTCCAGGGCCACGCGGCTCCTGGCATCTATGCCAGGGCGTTCCTGGAGGGGCGGCTGGATATAGGGCATCTGGAGAGATTCCGGCTGGAGATGAAAAAGCAGCCGGGATTGTCATCATATCCACACCCCTGGCTGATGCCGGACTTTTGGGAATTTCCGACGGTGTCGATGGGGCTGGCGGCGATTACCGCGATCTATCAGGCGCGCTTCAGCCGGTATTTGGAAAACCGCGGGCTGCACACGTGCGGAAAGAAAATCTGGGCGTTTATCGGGGACGGCGAAACCGACGAGCCGGAAAGCCTGGGGGCATTGACGCTGGCGTCGAGGGAGAAACTCGACAACCTGATCTTCGTGGTCAACTGCAATTTGCAGCGGCTGGATGGGCCGGTGCGCGGCAACGGCAAGATCGTTCAAGAGCTGGAGGCGGCATTCCGCGGCGCGGGCTGGCACGTCATTAAAGTGCTATGGGGAGGGGATTGGGACGCTCTGCTGGCGAAAGACAAGTATGGATTATTGCAGCAGCGGATGGATGAAGCGGTGGACGGGGACTATCAAAACTATGCGGTGAAATCCGGCGCCTGGACGCGCGAACACTTTTTTGGCAAATACCCGGAGCTGCTGAAAATAGTGGAGCATTTGAGCGACGACGAAATCATGAAGCTGCGGCGCGGCGGCCACGAGCCGGACAAAGTGTACGCCGCGTATAAAGAGGCCGTGCAGCACAAGGGCGCGCCCGTGGTGATCCTGGCGAAAACAATTAAAGGATACGGACTGGGCGAGGCGGGCGAAGGACGAAACATCACGCACCAGCAAAAGAAGCTGAATGAGGCGGAATTACTGGAATTTCGCCGCCGGTTCCAGATTCCAATTCCGGAAGAGCAGATGAAGGAAACGCCGTTTTACCGGCCTCCGGAAGATAGCGAGGAGATCCGGTATTTACTGGAACGGCGAAAAGCGCTGGGCGGATTTGTACCGCAGCGCATGGTGCGTGCCAAGCCGCTGAAACCGATCAATCATGAAACTTTTGCGGAAGTCCTGCAAGGGTCGGGCGGCCGCGAGGTATCCACCACGATGGCGTTTGTCCGCCTGCTGACGCTGCTGTTGCGGCATCCCGAAGCAGGCAAGCTGGTGGTGCCGATTGTGCCGGACGAAGCGCGGACGTTCGGCATGGACGCCTTGTTCCGGCAGGTGGGAATTTATGCCAGCCAAGGGCAGCTCTACGAGCCGGTGGATTCGGATGTTTTCCTTTACTACCGTGAAGCGAAAGACGGGCAGATTTTGGAGGAAGGAATCACGGAGGCCGGATCAATGGCGTCATTTATAGCGGCGGGCACGGCTTACGCGACGCACGGGATCAATACGATTCCGTTCTTCTGCTTCTATTCGATGTTTGGATTCCAGAGAGTGGGCGATTTGATTTGGTCGTGCGCAGATTCCCGAGGCAAGGGTTTCCTGATGGGCGGAACCGCAGGCAGAACGACGCTGGCGGGCGAGGGGTTGCAACATCAGGATGGCCACAGCCTGCTGCTGGCCAGCACGGTTCCCAATTTGCAGACTTATGATCCGGCATTCGCATACGAGATCGCGGTGATTGTTCAGGACGGCATACGGCGCATGTACACGGAGCAGGAAGATATTTTCTATTACATCACCATGTACAACGAGAACTACGCAATGCCGCCGATGCCGGACGGCGTCGAGGAAGGAATACTGAAAGGGATTTATCGGCTGCGGGCGGCGGAGCCGATGAAAAATGGTTTGCGAGTGCAAATGCTGGGCAGCGGGCCAATGATTCGGGAGGCGCTGCGGGCGCAGCAGATCCTGGCGGAAAAATTCAACGTGCAAGCCGATGTGTGGTGCGTGACCAGCTACAATCTGCTGCGGCGGGAAGCGCTAGACAGCGACCGCTGGAACCGGCTGCACCCGGCGGAAACGCCGCGCGTACCGTATCTGAATACCGTGCTGGATGCGACGGAGGGGCCGATCATCGCGGTGAGCGATTTCATGAAGATCATTGCGGATCAGATCGCACCGTGGCTGCCGGGGAGACTGGCGTCGCTGGGCACGGACGGGTTTGGGCGCAGCAACAGCCGGTCGCATCTGCGGCGGTTCTTTGAAATCGACGCCGAGCATATCGCGCTGGCAGCGCTGCATCAGCTTGCGTCGCAGGGGAAAATTCCCGCAGAGCAAGCTGAACGGGCGGTTCAGGAATTGGGGTTGAACCCGGAGAAGGCGAATCCGGCAACGGCGTAAATGTTTAGTCCAAACAGAGCGGCGCGGGTGGGCCGCGATGCGTTCGCGAACGGCGCGCAGCAAAGGCGCGTCCGGCATATACATGCCGCTGCCGAGGAGGGACTCTACTTTTCTGCCTGGTTGTCCTTCATCCGAGCCGGTTCCTCAAAGGGCAAGTCGACACTGATGGGATTGTGATCGGAAAGACGGGCAGGCAGCGCGTAATTAACCGACTCCAAGGTCCTGGCGAAGTGGGGCGCGAAGTGATAAGGTCCGTTGTCATCGTCAGGGTTTGTCAGATAGGCCTTCACGAGTATCCAGTCGAGCTTCATCTTTCCAACTATGCCCATGGGTCGCTGGAATTCGTACGTGGTAGCGAATCCCTTCGTATCTCGTTGGTTCGAATTTGCAAGAGTGCCTTGCGTCCCATTGATGGTCCGATCTTCGTTCCCGCGGAAGTCTAAAGCAAAGCCGTCCCGAAAACGAAATTCCTCCAACAGGCTAAACATCTGGGCTTCCGGGTTGGGTCCCACGAGTGGAATGTTCCTCGCCGTGGGATCATCCTGATTCTTGGCGGTATTCGCGCTGAGCTTCACAGCATCGTAGAGCAGCCCAACGCCAGTGGCGTACTTGGCGCCAGTGGTGGCCCAAAACTCCGCGCTTCCTAACCGCTGGTATATCTGCTTTTTGATGCTAGTCGGACTTGAATCGCCACCCGTTGTGTTCAGGTCTCCCGCGATGATGACAGGATTGCGGATGTCTCGAAGCAACAAGAGAAGTTCCTCCATCTGTTTACGGCGACTTTCCGGCGAGGCATTGCTTTCCAGGTGAGTCGCCGCCACCGTCAACCGTTTCTCTTTCAGATCCTGGACATCGAGGGTAACGATCAGCGAGGTGCGGCCTCCTCGCCGAATTTGTCGCGAGATCTTTTCCAAGAAGGCCGCTTCTGCCCCAATGCGCTTTCCTTTTTCCAACGGGTCGAGTGCCTTTTTCTCTCCTGCATTCCAGTCATACCCCGCCGTCGGAAATGGCTCCAGGCGCGCCTCCAAAATGGGGTAACGGGAGAGAACCACCGTCCCGTGGAGGGATCGCAACTGATTTCTATCCACCTGAATCTCAGCAAGAAGCCGTTGGCGCTCCGCCTCATTTTCCCACTCTTCCAGCTTCTCCGTTCCCAGGCTGATGGGGTCTACTTCAATGAATTCGACCCCATAGGCCCAGTTCATATTTAGAGCATCTCCCAATTCCCGGACGACGGATCGATAGCCGGTGCGCTTCAGACCCCAATCCACCTCGTTCAGCACCATAACATCTGCGGACTTAAGCACCTCAATGTCCTGCCGCATCTGAGCGATATCTGTTTTTTGTTCATTGCGCTCAGCCTGCCGAAGGAACTCCTCGGTATTCGCGAACAACAGTTTAATCCCATCCAGTTCCAGCCCTCGTTCGATGTTCCATGCCACTAGTCGCAGCGAGCTTCCTAATTGGTCCAGCTTCGGGCGATGCGGTTTGGCACCGCGATAATAAGCTTCGTTGCTAAGGAAAGGCGTTGTTGTAATGGC
>Ga0156170_1140_pt2 | contig 26163 bp, 23 predicted proteins | sample RifCSPlowO2_12_FD_107823 | JGI IMG/M metagenome (GOLD analysis project Ga0156170, IMG submission 107823) | Acidobacteria bacterium RIFCSPLOWO2_12_FULL_54_10
CTCCGAAATCTACACGCGCAATAAAGTGAAATCCTGTGAAAGTCTGGGAATTTTCAGCGAGCGGCAGATTCTGTCGGAATCGGTCACAACTGAAGAACTCCTCTCCCGAATTGATGAGTTAAACCAACGCGACGATATAGACGGAATTTTGGTGCAGCTTCCCTTACCCTCTCAGATCGACACAAAAAAAGTGCTTCTGGCCGTAGACCCGCGCAAGGATGTCGACGGCTTCCATCCGGTGAATCTCGGCAACCTGCTTTCGCAGCGCCCAGGTCTGGTTCCTTGCACTCCCGCAGGAATCATGGAAATTCTGAAACGTAGCGGCATTCCCGTTGAAGGACAGCGGGCCGTGGTGATTGGTCGAAGCGACATTGTCGGTAAGCCAATCGCGATGCTTTTGATGCATAAGAACGCAACCGTAACCATTTGCCATTCACGCACCAAAGATTTGCCGGGCGTTTGCCGCGAAGCGGACATTCTTGTTGCGGCGCTCGGCAAACCTGGCATGGTGACAGCCGATTACGTAAAGCCAGGAGCTGCGGTGATTGATGTCGGCATCAGCCAGTTGACGGTTCGCGCCGACGTGGAACGCTACTTTCCAGGCAACGCAAAACGGATGGAAGAGTTTGAGAAGAAGGGATCGACGCTGATCGGCGATGTAGATCCTGCTTCCGTTTATCCGGTTGCAGGGGCCATTACTCCCGTTCCCGGCGGTGTCGGTCCATTGACCATCGCCATGCTGATGGTGAACACAGTTCGCGCTGCCCGCTTGCGGCGTATGCCGTAATGGGATACTGGTTTAATTTGTTGTTTGAGCATGCTCGAGCGTTGCTGGGAATAGCCGTTTTTCAAATACATGCAGTGTTAGTTCCAAACGACCTGTCACGCCCAGTTTGTGGAAAATAGCAGAGAGGTGATTCTTCACGGTCTTCTCGCTGATGAACAGTTTATCGGCAATGTCTTGGTTTTTACATCCTTGCACAACCAGCTGAACAACCTCCATCTCCCTTTGGGAAAGCTTCGATTTGTCATCTGCATTGCGTGAAGTTTGCTGACTTCCGAGTGCTGAAAGTACAGCTTCCGTTAGTCGGCCGTTCAGCCATATTTCGCCTTCGTGAATTTTCTGAAGACATTTAAGGAAAAGCCCTGCGGCAATCTGCTTCGGAATAAAGCCGCGAGCCCCTAGTCGAAATGCTTCGACGATATCTTCTTTCTGTTCCACGCTCGCCATCGTGATCGTTTTGGTATTTGGGCTAAGAGCCGCTAACTCACCCACCAAGGATAAGCTAGCTTGTCCTGGTAGAGTCAGTTCCAGGATCAGCAAATCCGGTTTTATTCTGGTAATTATCGAACGGGCTTGTTCCGCGGAACTGTCATGCCCAACCACAGTAAAACCTTTTTGGGTCCCTAAAAAAGCTACAATGCTTTCCCGCATCAATAAATGGTCGTCCAAAACGTACACGCGAATGGGTGACGGTATCATCGGTTCTAACTAATGGGGTGAATTATATCATGTGAAATGAACTGCTTGTAAAGGACCTAAATCAATCTTCCAATGGAAAGATAACAAGCCCAGAAAGGAGTTTCGGATAAAAATCCGTCGATTTCTGGGGCATTAGCCTTCCAGCCTGTGCTATATCACGAATCTGGTCAATGCCAATATGGTTCAGAAAGAAGCATGCTTGAGAACTTCCCTCAACGACGCTTTTCACGCCCTCTTCCATAGCACGGACATAGGTCAGGAACCGTTCATTGCGCACGGATTCGTCATCCATTCCCAGGCAATTCGCCAGCAAAATGCGATGGAGGAGTACAACCTCCAGTTCTCTTTCTACCGGGAGCAGATCTGGCATTAACGGAGCCTTTTCCACGTCCTGCCGCCATTGCAGCAGGAAAAAAGATGCCTGATCACCAAATAACACTCCGATGGTTGGCGTTCCTGTGGCGGAAACCATTTCCTTCCTCAAACGAGCAGAAACGGCAGAAATATCTTCGGATGGTGAAAAGGGATATTCCCTGCATCGAAAATATCTCGATGCCTGTGCTAAAAAAGCCGGCCCGTTAAAGTTTGGAACATTGGCAATCAACCGGTGAGTAGGAAGAATGATGATTCCTTCGGAATCCATGTTAACAAACGCCATAATCGCGAAGTCGCATGACTGGTTGGAAGAATCAGGATGCGCTGCTTTATATTCTCTCCGGAAATTCAGCGCCGTTTCATATCGGTGATGGCCATCCGCTATGATTAGTTTCTTCTCCTGCATCGCTTGCTGAATGGCTTTGATATTTTCCAGTTCGTTAATTTCCCATAGGCGATGCGTTACACCATACTCATCTTTAACTTCTACCTCCGGCGGCTTTGCAGCATGTTGGTTCAGCACGGCCTCAATTCTTTTTTCCGCATTACTGTACAGAAGAAAAATCGGCTCAAAATGAGTCCGGGTAGCGCGCAGAAGCTCTAAACGGTCCACCTTAGGCCCTGATAGCGTCTGCTCGTGCCGGTAAATCACGTGGCTGTCGTAATCTTCCAGTTTCCCCAGTCCAAGAAAGCTTTTTCTAACGATCTTTTTGCCCGCCGCGTCCCCGGGTGCAGTGAACTCCTGGAAGTAAGCATAGAAGGCAGGTTTGTCCTGCCTCGCAAGCACGCCCTTCGCGACCCAATCACGAAAAGAAGTTGCGGCACGAGTATAGACATTGTCCTGCTGTGTATCCGTCGAGCGGCTTTCCCCTTTGATAATATGCGCCAGATTATAAGGGCTCCGGGACAAATACTCTTTTTGCATCTGCGGTGTGATCTTGTCATACGGCTGAGTAAAGATAGTTTCAGCCCCTCCGGTTTTCCTTAAGTCATAGCGGAGTGCTTTCAAAGGTGCAACGACTGCCATTCGATCTCTCCTGATTTGCTATTCGAAATTAGTAAGAATAACATAATATTTCCGTGTGGCCAGTCTTGTTTTCACCTAGTTGCCGGACGTGAAAAGCAGTGTGTTATACTCTGCTTTTTCGGGATACCCCGCCATGACCATTGACGAGGAATTAACACAGCTCGAAGACGGCATCCGCCGGTTGAAGATTGAATACGATATATTCCTCAATACCGGATCCAACCGCCCGCCGAATGATTCCCAGTGGAGAGTAGAGCGGCTGATTAAAAAGTTAGCCGATTCCCCACAGATGAATTTTGCACAGCGCTTTCGATACAACGGTCTGACATCACGTTACGCGTTGTTTAGTGATTTATGGCGACAGCGCGTGCGAACCAAGGAAGAAGGGCCTAGACGTAATCCTTTGCACCAAGAGACCGAAGACAAGAATCTCTCGTTCCGAACCAAATGGAATAACCCCTCGGAAGAACCAGAAAAGGTAGATAAGTTGTTTTCGGCTCTGTTGGAGGCAAAAAAGAAGCTTGGCGAGGACACTCAAAATTTGGCCGCTGATTCGTTCCAGAAATACGTCGTGCAAAAAACCGCCCAATTAAAACGCGATTTTAAATGTGAACAAGTGGAATATTGCGTGGAAATTGAGAATGGACAGGTACGATTGAAAGCCAAAGGTTTGTAAAGCAACAACCGATCAGTAGCCGGACAGAAATCATTCGTTACTTTCAGCAAAGGGAGATTGGAACTTGAGCCGAATTGCGCGTGCACTTATAAGCGTTACTGACAAAACTGGATTATTGGAATTTGCCAAAGGCTTGGCTGTTCATGGCGTGGAGATCATTTCCACGGGTGGCACAGCCCGCTTGCTGCGGGAAAACGGACTCACCGTAAAGGATATATCTGAATTGACCGGTTTGCCGGAGATGCTGGACGGGCGAGTGAAAACTCTGCACCCGGCTGTTCATGGTGGAATCCTCGGACGCCGTAATCTGGAATCCCACCGAAAAACCTTGGAACAGCATCGAATCCAGTGGATCGACATGGTAGTTGTTAATCTCTATGCGTTTGAAGAAGTCGCCAGCAGGCCGCAAACAAATTTTGAGGAACTGATTGAAAACATCGACATCGGCGGACCATCCATGATCCGCTCGGCTGCGAAGAATTTCCAAGACGTAGCAGTCGTCACCGCTCCAGCGAATTACCCAGTGATCTTAGATGAAATGAGCCGTCTATCAGGACAATTGAGTGCGGAAACGCGCTGGCGGCTTGCCCAGCAGGCTTTTGCGCTGACTGCGCGGTATGACTCGGCTATAGCCAGAACACTGGCTGGACTGGATTGCACTGGTAAAAGAATCGCAACACCATCAGAAATCTTTCCAGAAGAATTGAATTTACGATTCCAAAAGCTGGCAATCTTGCGTTATGGAGAAAACCCCCACCAGAAAGCAGCGCTTTACGCCACTGCTGGTAATCAAAATACTGGTATAGCTCGCGCCCGGCAGCTTCAGGGTAAAGAACTTTCATTCAACAATCTCGTGGATTTGGAAGCCGCCTGGGAACTGGCACAGGAATTCTCGCAGCCTGCCACCGCGATCATTAAACATACCAATCCGTGCGGTTGTTCCATGCAAGCCACGTTGAGTGAAAGCTATATCAAAGCCTTTGAAACTGACCCTGTCTCTGCTTTCGGATCAGTCCTGGGATTCAACCGGCCGCTGGATGGCCCTACAGCCGAGGAAGTGGCAAAAACATTCGTAGAAGCCATTGCCGCGCCCGGTTATTCCACCGAGGCTCGCGAGAAATTAGCGGGCAAGAAAAATCTCCGCTTGATCGAAATCGCTACATCCAAATCTCTTGAGAACGAACTCCATCTCGAGCAGGTGAGTGGGGGGCTCCTGGTCCAGGATAAAGACCGGCATGAATTGCGTCGTGAAGATTTGAAGACCGTTTCAAAGAAACAGCCGACAGAAGAACAGATTTCCACGCTTCTTTTTGCTTGGAAGGTGGCTAAACACGTTAAATCTAATGCGATCGTCTACGCTCGGGACGGGCAGCTCGTTGGTGTCGGAGCCGGGCAAATGAGTCGCGTCGACTCAGTTCGTCTGGGTGCCAGCAAGGCAATCCTTCCATTAGCCGGGACCGTTGTTGCTTCCGATGCGTTCTTTCCCTTTGCAGATGGCGTAGAGGAAGCTGCCAAAGCCGGAGCGGTCGCTGTTATCCAACCGGGCGGGTCCGTTCGCGACGAGGAAGTGATCGCTGCGGCAGACCGGCTGGGAATCGCAATGGTCTTAACGGGAATCAGACATTTTAAACATTAACCAGCAATTCAGGAGAAATTTGGCTAGGCGTGTTTATTTTTAGATTATACTGAATCAAGCCATAGATATTTCGCGTAACAGGCGGCCTGCCAAATGCGTTCGGCCCTAAAAGGAACACTGGTTGCAAGTCAAAGGGAACCACGTAGATTAACTCTATGGGTGCTGTTGATCGTATTTTCCACCTTTCCATCCATTTCAAAAGCTCAATCCAGCGAAAGTTCCGCTGCTGGGGAAACGGTTCAGCCCGATAAGGCTAAAGCGTATTATCACTACACGCTAGGGCATCTTTACCAGGAACGCGGAGCCTTGTTCCAGCGCCCCGAGTTGCTCAATCAGGCGATTGATGAGCTTCGATTAGCGCTTCAATATGATCCAGCTTCCTCCTATTTAAGCATCGAGCTTGCAGACCTTTACGCCGCAACCGGGCGGTGGCGGAGCGCCTTGCAGGAAATGGAGGACGCTCTCTCCAGGAACCCGAATGACAAAGCCGCACGGAGACTTCTTGGTCGTCTTTATTTGCGCCTTTTATCGAGCCAAGCCCCTATGGACTTGCTTCCGCGAGCCACACACCGTTTCGAACAGATCGTGCAAACTGATCCCGATGATATAGATTCCTACATGATTCTGGCACAGCTCTACCGCGCTGGGCAGGAGGATGCAAAGGCCGAAGAAACCCTTAAGAAAGCACTCTCGTTGCAGCCGGATTCCCGAGATGCCAACGCACAACTCGGCATGTATTATATGGAGCTGGGCGACTACCGGGAAGCTGCGCGGCTTCTTGAAAAGGCAACTTCGGGCGAACCCGATGCTCAATTGCTCGCTACCTTAGGTTATGCATACAGCCAATTGCGAAATTTCGATTCCGCAGTGAATGCTTATGACCGTGCCGTGGCCGCTGATTCCAAAAACCCCGCTTTTAGGAAAGCGTACGCTGACGCTCTGTTTTACAACCATCAATACGCTGAGGCCATTGAGCAATTTCAAGCGGCTCTCGAAGCGAATCCGAGCGATCCAGAACCTCACCTGCGACTGAGCCAGATTTATCGCACGCAAAACAATTTCGATAAAGCCCGGGAGAGTTTGGCAAAAGCTTCTGAACTGGACCCCAACAACCTGGAAATTCAATACAACGGCGTTTTGCTGGCAGAGAGTGAAGGGAAATTTGCGGAAGCAATCCGCAATGTTGAAAACCTGCTAAGCGCATCTTCTCAAACGGATCCAAGCATGTATACGCCACAAGAGAAAGCGAACCGCGGAATATTTTTAGAAAAGTTAGGCTTCCTTTATCGCGACCAGGAAAATTTCGAAGCTGCTGAAACGGCTTTCGGACAAATGCGTCTTTTAGGCGGAGAAAGCGCCATACGCGCCGAAATTCGCATCATTGAAACGTATCAGGAAAGCCGGCATTACGACAAAGCCCTGGCAGCTTCTGAAAAGGCGCATCGTGATCATCCCGACAACCGCGACCTGGCTACGACCTATGCTTCCCTTTTGTCCACGCTTGGAGATGTTGACAAGGCAATAGGCGTACTCAATCCGTTGCTCAAGAGTGAACGCGCTGACCGCGAGATTTTACTTTCGATAGCGCAAGCACACCTTAGGGCAAAACAGTTTACCTCTGCTCGTGAAACAGCCATCAAAGCGGCGGCTTACTCCGAGGGCGATGGCGACTTGGCATATGATCACTTTCTGCTAGGCTCCATTTGGGAGCGGGAGAAACAGTTTGAGAAGGCTGAGGAAGAATTCAGGAAATCTCTGGAAATTGATCCCCATAGCGCTATGGCTCTGAATTATCTCGGATATATGCTTGCCGATTTGGGCATTCATTTAGACGAAGCTGTACAAATGATTCGCAAAGCTCTGGAAACGGAACCGCAAAGCGCAGCTTATTTGGACAGCCTGGGATGGGCATACTATCGTCTGGAACGAATGGACTTGGCGGAGGAATATCTTCGCAAGGCAGCTTCGCGTATGCCGTCCGATCCAACAATTCGCGATCACTTGGGAGATGTTTACTATAAAATCGGACGATTACAGGAAGCGCAACGGGAGTGGAAAGCGGCGCTGCTCGAATGGAGCCGTTTGCCGAAAAACGAAATTGACCCCGATGAAGTCTCAAAGATTGAACAAAAGCTCAAGGAAGCCGAAGTTAAATTAGCTCAAGAACCCCGCCGGTAAATTCTCTGATTGCATTTAATTCTCCAAAATAATTTCTCGGAATTAGTTTTAACAGAAATAACATTCTCAATAATTTCATTCCAATCACCATGCAACAATTCAGACTAAAAGCATTCGCAAAAATCAATCTCGGATTAAAAGTCATTGGCCGTCGAAACGATGGTTTCCATGAATTAAGGACTGTTTATCAAAGCATATCTCTTGCAGATACTGTCGATGTTGAAATGAAATCGGCACCACCGAGCGTTCATTTGGAAAGCAGCGGGTTTGCAGTCCCCATCGGTAAAGATAACCTAGCCGCGAAAGCGGCAGCAGCCACACTGGAAGAACTGAAATTGCGGCGGGCTGTTTCCATCCGGCTGATTAAAAAAATTCCTCCCGGCAGCGGCTTGGGCGGCGCAAGCAGCGATGCGGCAGCGGTTATTTTTGCCATATTGAGGCTTTCGGGAAAAAGAATCGCGCCAGACGCATTGTTGCGCATGTCATCTGGTCTTGGCTCGGATGTGCCTTTTTTTCTATCCGGAGGCACTGCTGTGGGTGTGGGGCGGGGTGAAGAAATTTATCCATTGCCTGATGGTCCGCGGCGATGGTGTGTGCTGTTTTATCCCGGCGAAGGCATGAACACCTCTGAGGCTTATGGTTTGCTCCATGCCCCATTGTTGACAAGCCCCAAGGCACGCCATACGATAGAATTGTTTTGTGGTACGCTTGTCCAGGGAACCTCGCAGCCGATTGGCAATGATTTTGAGCCACTAATATTTGCTCGTTTTCCTGCGCTGGCAAAAGCTAAGAAAGCTCTGTTGCGTTGTGGTTCCGAGATGGCATCCTTGACGGGCAGTGGTTCTGCTGTGTTTGGTGTTTTTAGCGACTTACGTAAAGCCCGGCACGCAGCGGAATCCCTCCGGCAAGAGGACCGATTTGTTCAGCTAACCCGTTTCATCCGGCGAAGCGAGTTCCAGAAGCAGCTAGGTTTGTAAACTGTCGCGTGTTAGCTTGAATCGTCATTGGGGCGTCGACTAGTGGTAAGTCACATGCCTTTGGAGCATGGTACCTAGGTTCGAATCCTAGCGCCCCAGCCAATCTATATCAATAGCTTACAAACTTTAACTCCCGCTCTAATCAGCCTTTGTGTCATGGTTTGTGACATAACTGCCCCAAAAGTCCCTTAAATGGGCTTCCGGGGCAGTATTTCAATGGGATTAGTTCAAACGGCCAACTTGGGCGGCTTGAGGTACTGAATCCAAGGTAGACAACGGAGTTTCCAGGCTCTCCAAAGCCCGGCGTTTGGCATCCAGGCGAATATGGCTGTAATGTTCCAGCATCTCCCGGCTGACGTGCCCGGCGATGATCATAATGGTCTGGTCACTCAATCCCTTCTCAGCCAGTTCAGTAATCGCATGGTGGCGCAAATCGTGAAACCGGAAACCAGACAACCCAGCCTTTTTGGTAATTCTCAGCCAAGTTGTATCCCACGTCTTCATTGGCTTGTCAGGCTGAACCTTCCCGTTCATACATGCGGGAAAGACGTAGTGTTCCGGCGCGGTTGATCCTAGTTTGTCTGCCCTGCCCCTCAATTCGCTTAGGGCCAATAGAGCATCCCGATTTAGGGGGATCACCCTAGCCCCGGCGTCCGTCTTGGTAGTCAGTCGTCTGATAGTCAGAGTTCGCTCGAATAGGTCTACATCTTTCCATCGCAAGCCCCGTAACTCGCAGCCGCGCATGGTAGTATTCAGGGCCAGCACGGTAGCACAGCGAACCACCTGCCAGCTTTCCCTGATGGCTGCCACTTCCAGTAGCTTGGCCTTTTCTTCGGGCGTCAATACTCGCGCTGGCTTGGGTGCCTCGTTCAGCATCCCAACCCGACCTGTTAGGCGCGCCCACTGCTGGTGATCTTTCAGGATGCGCCGTAGCAAGCCCACTTCCAGGTTGATCGTGCGGCCCGATACACCCCCAGCTTTGCGTCCAGCCTGATACCGGACAACCATCTCTGGCGTGATCCGCCGCAAGGAAGTTTCCCCGAAGAAGTGCCGTAGCCTCTTGCTACGCTCTTTGTCTGTCAGATAGGTGTTCTCAGCCTTGTGCAAGTGCCGCTTCTCGATATAGGCATCCGCCGCCGCATTGAAGGTTTGCCGTGAAATTGGTCCGACACTCCCCAATTTGCCCGTTTGAATATCGGTAACGATTTCTCTCTCCCTCCGCAGCGCCTCTTGCCAATTCTTTATCTTTTGCCCCGCCGAATCTTTCAAGGGCAGCCGATACCGGACGCCATTGACTTGATCGTCCATCCAGTACCACCTGCCTTTACCACGCCTGAAAATACTCATTTGCTTTTCTCCCTTCTGGTCACCTTCGCAGCCTTTTGTCTCAATCGTTCCCGCCGCGCCCGCTGGTAGAGCGCCGCTGGGGTAACCTGGTCATCCGGCAGTCGGGGCCGTCCGCCATATTTGCGGCCCATCTCCGCCGCCATTTGCTGAAGCCTTTTCAACCCAAACCGTTCGACTCGTGCCTTCCAGCTTCGCTTCCCCAACATGGACGCCGCTTCGCTGATTCTTACCATACTACGATACTAATTTAATCGTTTATATTTGTCAATAAGAATTTCCCGGCTCGTATTCGCCCAGCCCTGCTTTTGAAGGCTAAGAGAGTCAGTAAGCCTTTTGCAAGCGAGGGCGGCTGTACTGAACTGCCTGGTTTTTGGGCGAAGGAACGGATAGAATATCGTTCGTTTGACATTTCTTCCGCGCTTCGCATCAAGCGAATGAAGGCAACCCCGCTATGGGACTAGGCGAATCCGATACTCGCGCAAAACTGATTGATCCAGCCCTGCACTCCCGTGGCTGGACGGAAGACCTTATCCGCCGGGAAGAGACTGCGGGCGCCATCGAACTCATCGCTGGGAAGCCCCGCAAACGCGCCAAGGGTCGCGTGGATTATACGTTGAGGGTGAAGGTACAGCCCGAGACGCAGCCGGTAGCCGTGGCACTCATAGAGGCCAAGGCAGAACATCTCCCGCCTACTCACGGCTTGGAACAGGCCAAAGCCTACGCCGCTTGTAAAAGGATGAATGTCCCGTTCGTCTTTTCTAGCAATGGGCACCTGTTTGTCGAATTTGACCGCATCACAGGTCTGACCAGCACTCCCCGACCACTAACGGAGTTTCCTGCCCCTGCCGAACTGCGCGTGGGATACGAGCAGCATTTTAGCTGTTTATGTTGCTGCCATCATCCTCACTTATTTTTTACGAGGTGCAGGTACGTAAGTTTCTCGCCTGTAAACTCAGGTCATTCAAACAGGATTCACAGATTTGCTTTTATCCCCTGTTTTTTTAGTACACTATTTGGGAATTTGGGAATGAATATAAGGGGGTGCTGGTATGGTTATTCCAGAATTTGTTTCGGGGTTGATAGTAGTTGTCTCCTATCTCGTTATCGCTCTAGTTTTACGGCGAATTTTGCTTGGCGTGCTGCACCGAGCCGCGGCAAAGTCGGCTACACGTTGGGATGACGTAACGATTGCCGCTTTGAAGGGACCCCTTTTGTTGCTAGTTGTAATTTCCACTGGCTGGCTTGCTGGTAAGTATTCAGGAGGGCTGAATGTAGAACGGGAATTGCTCGATCAGGCGATTCGCGTGGGCGTGGTCCTGGCTATTCTTTTATTCGCGGATCGTTTTCTACGTGCTGCAATTGATCTTTACAAGGAGTTTCTGGAATCTGTTCACTTGACTCGTGGATTCGCTAGGGCACTGACTAGGCTTACCGTATTAATTCTCGGTAGCTTGATCATCTTGGATACGTTACGGATTTCGATTACTCCCTTGCTGGCATCTTTGGGCGTTGGCGGCTTGGCGATTGGTCTTGCATTACAGGGAACCTTGGCGAATCTTTTTGCAGGGATGCAGATTATCAGCGACAGACCGATTCGAATTGGAGACTTTGTAAAATTAGAAAGCGGAGAAGAGGGTTATGTCACGGAAATCGGCTGGCGGGCGACCAGGATCCGCATGTTGCCGAACAATACGGTCATTATCCCAAATTCTAAACTTGCAGATAGCATTTTACGGAATTATTATCTTCCCGATCCAGAACTAGCTGTCCTGGTCGATGTCGGCGTGAGCTATGATAGCGACTTGGCGCAAGTGGAACGTGTAACGATCGCTGTGGCTAAGGAGATACAGGAAACAATACCCGGTGCCGTTCCGGGATTCGATCCATTTATCCGTTATCACACTTTCGATAGTTCCAGCATTAACTTTACCGTGATCATGCGTGCAAGAGAATTTGTCGACAATTATTTGATGAAGCATGAATTTATTAAGCGTCTCCACCTTCGCTACAAGATAGAGAAGATCGTGATTCCTTTCCCAATTCGAACGCTCGATCTATCAGAGAATCTAGCTGACAGGCTCCGTCCGGTTTCAAACTAGGGTTACCCGTAACCAATCGTGTTTAATCGTCCAGAACGTTATCAGCCCCAGTCTGGCGGTAGCTGTAAAACAGGATTTTGAGGTGCTCCGTGCGGGATTGGTTATCAGATAAACGATATTTAGCTCTATTGGTTTTGATAGCCCTATTGATTCTTGCAGTGGGTAACTGGCTCAGGCCGCGGCAACAGGTTGCGGAATTCGCCATCTCAGAAGCAGAGCGCCTGCGCCTGCAATTCCTCGCCCAACAAAGGAGCTTGCGGGACTTCACGTCTTATTTTGAAAGGGTGGCGGGAAGCCTCGGCGTTCATCTCGTTCGTTTAATAGAACCAAATACAAGCGGATTGGTGTGGCAAGGCAATCGCGTTCTGGTGCCAGGGTTGCCACGCAACCATTCCTCCATTTTTACATTACGGTCTGAACGCTTTGAGCAACAAGCAAGTCCATCGCTCGTTGTGCCAGGACTTCCTATATCCATTCTGGAATCGCGTTCGTCGCAGGGGTTTCAAGCTGTTAGGGGGGATGATACCAGTGCACTGAAACCAGGTGCGTGGGTTCTTCTTATGACACGCCAGGAAGACGGTTCAACCGGCTATTCACCGGGCTTTTTTTCGTCTGTCTCAACAGCCACATGCGGGGACAATTATGTCAAAGAAATCGCCACCAGCTTACCCCTGGATGCTTCCATGCTGGGGGGAGGATTGTTCGATCTTGAAGGACACTTTCTCGGCATGGTCCTCCAATGTGGACCACGTTTAGTGGCTATTTCCGTGAATAGTATTTATTTCTGGTTACAATTGGCAAGCCGTTCAAGTGAACGCCTGTTACAAGACTATGGGATACGTTTGTTAAGTCTTAATGCTCGTTCTTCGGCTCATTTCCAGCAGACGGAAGGAGCGTTGATCAGCGAGGTCTGGAAAGGTTCTCCCGCCGAAATGGTAGGATTGGTTCCCGGCGATATCATTATTTCTTGGGATGCTGTTCCTGTGCAGAAGCCTGATAATGTGTATACATTGCAGCCCAAATCCCCAGGTGAAGTTTTAAACATTGAAATCATTCGAGGGCAACGTGTTCTGAAGTTGACTCTGGAGGCCATTTCAGGTGGCTGGTGGAGCCGCGCCAGCTCCACAGCAGCCTTAGGCCTTCAGCTCGAACTTCCTGAGGCGGGCTATTTGATCGAGTCCACTGAGCCGGGGAGTCCAGCCCAATCCGTCGGTTTGCAGGCGGGTGATCGCGTGGTGATGATTGACGGTAGAACGGTTTCCCGTCAGCAGGCAAGCCTTGCGTTGAATACTGCCATTATTGAAGAACCAATCTATGTTGTGGTCAGCCGTGATGAAAAGACCATCGGTGTATTGCTGCCATGAACGAACTTTCATCCCTGGGGCTTATTCTTCTCTTCGCGCTGTTTGCCGGTCATTTGGTCAAATTCTTGCGTCTGCCTGAAATAACTGGTTACATTCTGGCTGGCGTGGTTGTCGGCCCATCGTTTTTGGGATGGGTAAGTCACGAGAATCTCAGTACGCTGAGTGTCTTCAGCGAGGTGGCGTTAGGCCTCATTTTATTTTCTCTCGGCTCCATTTTTGAAATGGATCGTATAGCAGCAATTGGGAGGGGTGTGGCACGGATCACCTTGACGGAGTCCGCTATTGCTGCCTTTCTCGTGACCGGTGGCATGCTCGCGTTCGGGCAACCTTGGCAAGTGTCATTTCTACTCGGAGCCATCGCTATGGAAACGGCTGCTGCCTCCACGCTCATGGTGATCCGGGAATGCAATGCCAATGGAGCGCTCACGGATACTGTTACCGGTATAATCGGCTTGAACAATATCTTTTGCTTGATCGGTTTCAGCCTTGTGGCTGCACTGATCGATCTGACAACGACAGACCCCAACGTAACTTTTATTCAAACTTTGTACCAATCTCTTTATCCATTGGTCTGGCAGCTTGTTGGATCAGTTGCGCTCGGCTTCCTTGTTGGAGTTCTTCTAGCCTCCTGGGCAACGAGGGTCATCGAACACGGAGAACTTTCAATCCTGCTGATCGGGTGTATGCTGCTGTGTGTCGGCGTGGCCTTGGTGCTGGATCTGTCTACGCTGATTGCCAGCATGGCCGTGGGTGCCACTTTATCCAATCTTTCGACACATTCCAAAAGATTGTTCAGCGCTCTTTCGCGCACTGATCCGCCGTTTTATGCCATCTTTTTTGTGATTGCAGGCGCAGACTTAAACCTTGAGTTACTTGGGAGCATTGGTGTGTTGGGGGTCGTTTATGTTTTGGGCCGCTCGAGCGGCAAATTTCTTGGGGCACACATAGGAGCTAGGAAGGCAGGGCTGCCGGAAGTAGTCCGGCGCTGGCTTGGGGTCGCGCTGATGTCGCAGGCTGGGCTGGCTATTGGTCTTACTCTGATCATCAATCGCAGGTTCCCCGAATACAGCGGAGCCGTATCGACAGTCGTCTTAGCAGCTGTTGTGGTCTACGAAATGATCGGGCCGATCAGCGCGCGGTTCGCCATCACTCGCAGCGGAGAGGCCCAGCCAAGAGTTTCGGAACCCGCAGAATCATTATTTTGATCAAATCGCATCCAGTTGACCTGACCCCCGCCTCCGCTCACTTGGGAATACGACATTCTACACCATCTCCCAATACACCATCACCGTGTTGAGCGGGGATGGGGGTGTGGGGCAAGGGGTCGGCGTCAAGACCAACTTGCTGTTCTTCACGAAGAGTAAGCCTACAGAGAAGATTTGGTATTACGACCTCTCTGACATCAAGGTGGGTAAGAAAAAGCCCTTCACACTCGAAAAATTTGAAGACTTCTTCCACCTGCTGCCGGAGCGCGGCGACAGCGAACGCAGTTGGACAGTAAATCGTGCGGAGATCGAAGCCAAAAACTACGATCTCAAGGCGGTCAACCCCAATGCGAAGAGCAACGAGGACACCCGCACCCCAGAAGAGCTGCTCGATTTGATCGAAGCAAAGGGCCGCGAAGTAGCCGACGCCCTGTCTGCTTTGCGAGCGAAAAATACTCTGCCGCAATAGCTCACCCCCACCCTTCCGTACAACTGCCATTGACCCCGTGGGGGACCCCCTGCGCCTTGCTGCGTGCCTGTGTGGAGCTAGGGGCGCGGCTCGGTCGTGCAGCGGGGGCCAAGTGACCCGAAGCACGCCCAGCGCCGCTAAATTTCCGGCGTTTTCCCTTGCTGCCACGGAATTGCAAAAGCGGTGGTATCTCATCGCTTGTTGCCCGTCCCCAATCCCCCACCCAATCCCCTTCGTCGTCCTCCCCTGCGCAGGGAAGGGCGGCACCTAATAAGGATTGGCGTCTTTGAAAAGCATTGTGCGCTGTCGCGTTCCGCAGGCCCGCATCAGCGCAAAAAACAGCTCCCTTAAGGCAACGGCCTTGTGCTTCGGCGCTGGGTTGTGTGGGGCTACTTCCCCGTCGGCGGGCACCGGCGGGTCCCATGCGGTACTTGGCTCTTTCCTTGTCTGCCGCCGCCTGCGGCGTTGGCCCCGCCTTTGCCACGCCGAGCGGGGTTCCGCGCCCCACGCCCCATGAAGTTAGGGGCGGCCCGTTGCATCCATGCTGGCTTGCTTGCTCCTCCCGCGCCCTGTGCGGCCCTCCCTCGTGTCCAAGGCGGCCTCGGTCGGGCCAGGGCGCTGGCTCTTTGCCGCCTTTCTCTTGTCCGCACCCCCGCTCTCCCCCGCTGGTCGCGCTGCGCCTCGTGCTGGCTCCCCTTTCTACGTCCCTTTCGGCTCGTTGCCCCGCCGCCAGCGACTTCCAGGTTCGCCATTGTCTGCACTAATTGTTTGGGACTAATTACGGTTTCTCAACTTCTACTACAACCCCCACCTGTCGCAGATGGTCAAGCAGTTGCGGGACAGTCCATCCTCCGCTGGCTCCCGTTGCGCCGTTCAATTTAGCTTTCAAGTCTGCGAGGGTTGAGCGAATGAATAAGTCTACGTTGGTAACGATGGCGCATTGTTCAATTGCAATCGGCGGCATCTTCGGTGAATAGAGAACGAGACGGACGCCCGACGGTAAGGGCGGGGGCAGTGCCGGGGCTTGGACGGCCACGGCTCGCAGAATGTCGTCTATTTGGATTCCAACTTCTTCCAGCGAAGTCTCATCATGGGACATCGCCTCTGCGGCATCAGTCTCTGGCATCGGCTTGCTATACAAACCCCGCGCCTGCAAAATCGCGTTATAATCCTGCATTAGGTACTCCGAACCGATAATATCCAAATTCTTTGCCTATAGGATTGAATAACTGAATAATTCTAAGTTAACCAACATGATTTCAGGTGAATGGAGCTATCCAAGGCCATTTTCGATTTCCTCATCTCATTCAAACTGCTCCATGCACATGACGATATGCCGTCGCGTAGGGAATGCCGACTGCCTTCGCTGCCTTGTTAATGGATTCTCCCTGTCCAACCCGGTGCTTCAGTTCTTGAACCTTGGTTATCTTTGGGTCATCCGTAAACTGAATTAGCTCACCGTCTCCCACCGAGTCCCGTTTGAGCAGAAACTTTTCCTCAACGCGGTAGCGGCCCTCGACCTCAACTACACGGAGGCCATCACCGGTTCTGGAAACGTCAAAAACGGCGTCCGCCCTAGCTGCAATCATCGTAGAACCGAAACCCCGCGCTTCGGCGGTTTCTGCCGGAGACTTGCGCGTGTGGTGGGCAACTAAAATTGCCGCCCCTGTTTCTTCAGATATGTTGTCCAGTGCTTCGTTCACCTCCTCGGCCACTTCTTGGTCACCGAGGTTCCCCGCAACCAGCTTCCGAAGCGCAATTAAGACCAGCAACTCAACTCCGTTGTCTTTGATTGCCCGAATAAAATCGGACCGCCTCTTGAATAGAAGTTCCCTCGGCAACAGCCTCATCTTGTAAAGATCATGCTTGGAGAGAAACCAAAGATTGTCTTTATCCGGCCCCTGCCCGTTATGCGCCCGGAGCATGGCCGCAAATCGTTTCTTGGTTTCAGCCTCCGGCTCTTCCAATTCCACGTAGCAACATCGGATGGGCCTTGGCACGGGAAAGTGGTCAAACACCTGGTAGCCCGCTGCTGCGTCAAAAACCAGTTGCATGAGCGTGTGGCTCTTGCCCACTTTCGGGCGGCCTTGCCAGAGGGTTTGTGACCCGCTTGGCAATAGATTATCAATCAGGTCGGGTTGCTCGTCTGCGGCTTGCCTTTGTAGAAACTCGGTAGCCCCGACCAGTCGAATGAGCGATGTGGAATTTCCAGGGTTCACGGAGCTGATAAGACTCTGTGCCGATTCTAAAAGGCAGTTAATATCTTCTGATTGGTCCTCTGCTCGCCGCTTGATGCCGTCGCAAACGCCAATCAAACATCGCAGCAACGCCTTTTCTTTTATCAATTTGACGTAGTGCTCGATGCTGGTCAACTTCGGCAACCCGTCGGTGAGCGACGATATATAGCCCGCTCCCCCGATAGCATTCATTTCATCCCGCCGGTTCAACTCTTCAGCGAGTGTCACTAACTCCACAGGAACTTGCTTTTTCATCAAGTCCGAAATTGCTGCGAAAATGCGACGATGGCTATCCAGGAAAAAATCGTCGGGCGTCAAGACCGTTGCCTGACTGAATGCGGAGTTGTTGAGCAGGATCGCGCCCAACACTGAACGTTCGGCCTCAGGGTTGTTTGGCAATTCTTGGCCGTCGCGCCTCATTATTTGCCGCCCTCGTTGGCCTTCAACCACGCTTCTACATCTCCGCGTCGATACCTTATCAGTCGCCCCACTCGGCACCATTTCGGCCCGCGTGCCTCACGCCTCATGCGACGCATCGCCCCCGGCTTCAACTTCAGCCTTGCTTCTAACTCTCTTTCGGTTTCAAACTGAGCTTCTACTTCGTTCACTTCTGTACCTCCGCCTGACTCGTAACTGCTTCTAGTTGTCGTCAGCAACTCCAGATTACGACTCTGTAAAAGGGAAAATCGGGGCGATTCGGGTACAGTTAAGGGGGGAAAATAGGTAGGGAATGAAGGAAATAGGGTCGGACCTGAAACTTATTTTGGAAGTATCCTCAATTTTTGGCGAGATTTCTTGATTGATTCTTCACCAACAGAAAACCGGCGTCCCGTCAAAGAACGCGCATACTTTCGCGGCTTGAATTCTACTGTCAGAAGTTCTTGCTGCTCCGCTTCTGAAAGTATTTCCCAAAGCTTATAAGTCGGAAACCGTTTTCGGAGATTGTTAGTTTCTAGAAGAGCATCCGTTCCTAATATCTCGGCAATAGCCGAGAGTTCCGAACGGAGCTTGTCCTCCAAGTCAACCCGCTCCCTGTGCTTATCGAGATCAGGTCCGCGTTCTCTTGCTATAGCGTTCCTGTCATAGAGGGGAGGGGGGACGTTCTTGACCTTCTCTTTCGCCCACTGTGATTCCCACGCAAAATCTTGGAAATTGTCCTTGTACTCGGCAATGACCTGCCATTGCGCTGGCCCTACAGCGGCGTCGTATCGCGCCTTGAACACTCGATCAATCAGCCCTCCCTTATTGGAGTAGTGAAAAAGGTTGGAATTCGGCCCCGCCACAAGCGCCGCAAAATTCTGCTGCGCAATCGTGCGGGCCTCCGCGGTTATAAAGTATCCCAGCTCCCGCGCCTGCTGAACCTCCCCTTCGTTGTTTACCGTCTCGCCTTTGGGGCTGGGGTCATTTGGATCGAACAAGTAGGCATCCTTGTGAACAAGACGCTTCGGCCATCCGGGGTCATCCACCTCAACCCAAGCCACATCTCGCCATTCTAACTTGAAATGACATCTGTTGCAGTGGTGCCTCGCTGGAGAATGACCAATGGGAGAACTCCACATCGGGCTTTCGCACTTCGGGCATTTCCCCCAGTCCCCGTAACGCTTACATTCGGCGCAGCGCCAGCCCAGCTCGTTTACAAATAGAAGCGTTTGCCAAGGGTGTTTTTTCCTACAGAGCGGACATTGCAGATTGCCGATCCTTTCTTCCGATTGGACATATTTCCACCCGTCCGCAAGGTATTTCTGCGCCGCCTCTGGATCACTTACTGTAATTGTCCCACCACTGCCTGGCTTGTAAAGCTTTGTTGGTAAGGTCGCCATTCATTGCCTCTGCGAATTGCACGTTGCGAGAGTGGCCGTCCCTCGCCAGGCTCTCGTGCATTTGCCGTGGTTCTCTAACACGCGTCTTTCGCTTGCGGCCCTCCATGACACGGCGCAAGATTTCGTCCCTCGGAGATCCGTTCGCCAAGTTTCAAAGTGAAGTCTAACGGCGCTTCTCCAGGATGTACGACCCGCTCGCTGAACAAGTTGAGATGCCTGCCGAGCAGTTTCAATGCATTCAGCTTGTCACACAGTCTGACCTTGTAACGCTGTCGCTTCCCACTCCGCTCATTGATGATTTCATACGACGCCACTGCCTTTCCTTTTTCCTCCGTCAGCGCGTGTGGGGGCTTGAGATTCCCGGTCTCGTCAAACAGGCCCCGAATATCGAAATCTGAGATGACTTTGAGTTGTCGGAGCACGTCATCGGCATCAATCTCAAGGCGCGCTACCCGCTCCTTATTCTGACGCTCAATTTCCGCCTGAATGTAAGGTTTTGTCAGGTTCTCATAGCCGATTTGACGAGCGGTTCTTGAGTTGTAACCTGCTCGAATCGCAGCTTTAGTGGCATTCAGATCAATCAGATATTCGGCAACAAACCGCTGCTGCCTGGGAGTAAGCCTTTCCCGCAGTACTTCGGCCAAAAATGCCTGTCCTATTTCAGCTCTTTCAGAGCGTTCCCTTGCCGTCTCGGTTCCCATCATGGCTACCATTATACCCCTGCCATTGTGGAGGAAGCTTCACAGGGAGTTTGAATAGCATCATTCCTTTGTTGGAGAATTACTCCTGTTCCGTGGCATACCCCACTATCTCAATCTTAGGCCACGACGTGGCCGTCAATGTTGCCCCCAAACTTCCGTGTGCCATGATTTGTGACATAACTAGGCTTGGAATACCAGAAATAACGTACCGTAACACGCCGAGACCGAGCGCACGCAAAGTGCGCGAAACCCAATAACCACGGCCATTTCAGCACACTCAGTTCCGGTATGTTATACTAAGCCTTTGGAACTTTGGAGCATGGTACCTAGGTTCGAATCCTAGCGCCCCAGCCAGATTCTTTCTTGCCGGATGGTCAACAGCTCTCTGCGCCGGTTATAGAAGCTCTCTCCCATTTCCCGTATACATTCGGCGCATTAACCAAAAATCGGCGAAGGATTTTTCCAACAGGAAATTACATGAAACAAGCTTCCGTTGCGATTCCTATAAAAATACTCCTCGCAGCGATCCTCATTGTAACCAGCGGTTGCCAAACGTCTCGTGAAGAAGATTTGCGTGTGCCCGATGTTTCTAGATCCATCGGGCACACGCAAATCTTCTTCACGAGACGCGGCGCATTAACCAAAAATCGGCGAAGGATTTTTCCAACAGGAAATTACATGAAACAAGCTTCCGTTGCGATTCCTATAAAAATACTCCTCGCAGCGATCCTCATTGTAACCAGCGGTTGCCAAACGTCTCGTGAAGAAGATTTGCGTGTGCCCGATGTTTCTAGATCCATCCCCCGCCGTTCCTCCTCTGAGGTCTTGCAACGGCCTGTGAAACTGAGTTCTGGCATTGGTGTGCTGCACCAAAAAGTGACTACATCATCTGCTGAGGCGCAAGCCTACTACAATCAGGGCATCGCTTACCTTCATTCCTATGGTTGGATCGAAGCGGCACGAGCTTTTCATGAAGCTTTGCGGCGCGATGAAAACCTAGCGATGGCGCACCTGGGACTGGCCAGGGCTTATTTCAACGCCGATGCTTTCGAAGACGCCGTCAAGCACTTAAATCGCGCAAGTGAGCTTGCAGCTCAAGGGAAATGCACACCAAAAGAAGCCAAATGGATCGCTATAATAAAGTTGCAGATGCAAGCCATATTTGCGCCTGCCGGGGACCAACAGACGCATCTGCACAATGATTACAAGCACGCCATCGATGAGCTGATTGCCCTGGACCCCGCTGATGCACATGCATGGGTTCTGCGCGGGAACGCTGAAGAATCCCGGCCATCCGGTCGCGGCCAAGGTGGAGGAACCGAAGCATTGGGATTCTACGAAAAAGCTCTGCAATTAGATTCCACTCATTGGGGAGCAGACCATTACTTGGTTCATTCTTACGAGAATTTGGGGAAGTACGAGCAAGCAGCCGAACATGCGCATAAGTACGCAACTGCCGCTCCCGGCATTGCGCACGCCCAGCACATGTATGCTCATGTGTTGCCGCGCTTGGGAAGATGGCGCGACGCTCTTGAGCAGTTAATCTTAGCGGATCGCTTGGAACGCGAATACTTCACCCAGGGAGTCGCACCTATTGAAGACTGGCACAGGGGCCACAATCTGCACCTGATGGGGATTGCACAACTACGACTGGGAAACGCAGAAGAAGCGCGCAGATTGCTGAAGGAAGCCTTTGACCTGGAGGTTCGCGGTGTTCGCGACGGCCGTTATATAGACGCTTGGCTGGAATTCCTTTTGCTTCATGAACAGTATGAGGAAGCTCTCGTGGCGGCTCGTTCTGCTCAATCTCGTTCCTCTGCCGTAGCCCGCCTGCTGGGAGCTGTGCGGGAAGCGGAGGCATTGTTAGCGCTGGACCGATTCACCGAAGCACGCACGGCGCATGCCTCTGTACAAAAATATTTTGCAGAATATGAGAAAGAGGTTTCCGGACATCCGGTGTTTCAAATACTCATCCAGTCATATTCTCGCGAGCTTCTGGAACCCCTGGAAGCACAGTTCGCTCTACGCGGCGACAATCCGCAATTGGGTGAAGAGAGTTTGATCGCATTAGCGGACGACTATTGCCGGGAAGCGGATTTCGATAGTTGGGCCACGGGATTATTTCGCGTGGAATATTTTGCGCTCGTGGCCAAAAAAGCCGGTCGAACGGAACTCATGCGCGCATTAATAGATCGACTGCAATGCATCGATCCTGATTATACGAGTCGTTTCCGCTGAATATCGACTGATCTGCTTCTGGCAACAACAAGCTGCTTTTCCTTCCTCCTTGATAATGAATGCAATGTAACTATCTGTGAGAATCATCCAAATTTCTTTAACAAGACCGTGATTCTGGATAAAATAGAATGAATGCCCAAAATATGTGCAATATGGAAAGAGGTGATCGGATGAGAATGAACCGGAATTTGCAGCGTTGTCTTGGCATCTTTATGTTGGGAGCAGTCCTTTGGGCTCTGCCAATTGCAAATTACGCAGCTCAAGTTCAAACCCTGGAAGGTACAGTCACGGACGCTAGCTGCGGCATGAAGCATAAGATGGCGGATGCCAAAGCATGCACCCTAGCCTGCGCCAAAAACGGAGGCTATGCCCTTGTGGTCGGCGACAAAGTTTACAAATTAGAGGGGAAAGAAGCAGACATTGCCAAGCTGGCCGGGGAGAAGGCCAAAGTAACCGGGACGGTGGATGGCATGACCGTCAAGGTTTCCTCCATAGCAGCCGCAGGCGCGGGTATGGGAAGCTCCGGTTGTATGTAATGACTTGTGGGTTTGTAGCGCGATCTCAAACGGGTCTGGTGCAGGTTTAGCCAAAAAATCCAGACCCATTTTCATTTTCCCCCAGCATCTATTCCTGCTGTTTTCCAGTATATAAGCATGTCAATAGAACAGCTTTTTCTGGATTTAATTTGAAAAGTCATCCAATAGCGTTGAGTGAGTTCGACAACCAGCGGGGCAGAATGCTCATTTTGTTTCGTTGAATACGGAGGAGAGTTTTCTCATAGCCGATTCGAGTTTCAGGCTCGTTGTCTTGATCTGGCGGACTTTCTCATGAAGTCCTTTTTTTTGGGCATCTTCGGTTAGATTTGCAATGACCCCGGATAAACGGCGGCCTTCGTATGCCAAGTATATTAATGCATCATGATGCTGCTTCCAGGAGGTCTCATGGCGTTCCGTTTCGAAATAGAGTGGCAGTTCTTCATCAATTCGGAGTGCCAACCCAATGCATTTAGCAATCACGCGTGCAAAAGAAGCTCGGAAACTTTCTTCCGTCGCAGGAAATTCTGCTATTAATGCATTTTTCTCCCACTCGTCCAATTGGAATGGGTGCACGGTAGAGCCGATCAATGACAAACGCGGATTTGCCTTGATTCGCAGGGCGACTTCTCTCATGCGCTTGAGCGCTTGTTCGTTTTGGCGTCCCGGGTCGATGCCCATGCCAATCAGTTCTTCTTCCATTGTTAGCGGCGCAGCAGCGGGACGCGCCGGTTCCTGGTTTTCCCCAGGTTGCTGTGCAGCGAAGGGATCCTGTTGTTTTTCTTCCTCTCTTTGCTTTTCTGCCGATAATTTCCCCAGCTTGCTTAGCTGTTGAAATGCTTCGTTTGTAGTTCTGTAATCTTCTTCCAGTTGTTCCCGTGTTTTTTCTGGTGTGGTCTCAGGCTGGTCTTTTAGAAAATGCTTAATCTTATCTTCTGTTTCATGAACTAACTGATCGAATTTCTTCCCAAAAACCAAGTTGTAATTCACGATAGCGGTTAATACATCGGGATGGAAAAATTCCTCGCCTAGATCGTTTTTAAGTTCCCTAGCGCGTTCGATGATTCGTGTATCGGTAATTTGACTGAATCTTTCCAGATATTTCACTTCGTCCAAAAGCGAAGGTAGTTCCGTCAACACTTCTTCTCCGCGACCGGAAAGAGGGAGTAGGGGTAATCCATCAGCAATCTCGCTGATTTCTTTTCTCGGCCAGCCTACTGGTTCTCCCGCACGTTCTTTTATTGTGCGGACCATGTAGGTCGCTAACCAATCGACTCTGTCACGATCGTCAACGGAATGTGCTTTCTTCGTCAGGAGAAAACGAATAAAAGAGCGCAGCTCATTTTCCTGCACCGCTGGGTCTTTCGCATGCTTACGAATCAGGTGCGGCGTAACCGCCAAATCTAAAAGCTCGAGCCACTGTTGAGCAGCTTCTGAGACATGGCTTCGGATCTGCTCCGGTCGCTTCTCGTCCAGAATCTCCTTCACATTGTCCGGAATGATTCGGGTCTGCTTGAGTTCATTTTCCAGAATTCTATTCAGGAAAGAATGTGTTAGCGCGAATTCTTCAAATGTAATCATTCCACCGTCCATGCCAGAAATCCATTACACCGGATTCCCGTGCATTCTAAGTTTTATCCCATCCCATCGGACAAGATCAATACCTGTTTCTCAACGATACCAAAAATATCAGAAAGCGGTTAAATGATCGTTCATTCCGCTTATTGACCTGAGAGTTACGGCAAGATCTCCAGCAGTGACAGTGGGTCCACCCGAGCACCTGCTAGTCGCAGCGACCAATGCAGGTGTGGGCCCGTAACGCGCCCGGTCATTCCTATGGAACCGATTAAATCCCCAACGCTTACTTCCTGCCCTTCTTGAACTGAAATTTTGCTCAAATGCGCAAAGTAGGAGAACATGGACCAGCCGTGATCGATGATGACTACGTTCCCAGAAAAATATAGGTTTTCCGCCAAAACAATTTTTCCCGCATTGGGTGCAGCTACGGGTGTTCCCTCGGCGCCCCGAAAGTCAGTTCCGCTATGCGGACTGCGGGCTTGGCCGTTTAAGACGCTGCGAACCCCAAAACTGCTGGTGGCCTCCCCCGGAACAGGACGAAGAAAACCTCCCGACCATAACTTCTCCTTAGAAATTTCCGAAAAGATAGTAGCAACTTTTTTATCCTCTCTCTGAATGCGCTCCAGCTCCTCTGCAGGCGGGTTGACATACTGTTCTTGCACGGTGATTCTGCGCGTAGGAAAGTCCTTTGCCTGCACTGTAAGCTCGTAGCGAGATTGCGTCTTCTTATTACCGATACTCGTAGCAGTCAATAAAACAGGATACTTCTTGGGCTGCGCACCGAGATCGATGCCGACCAATCCCTTCCATGAAGTCGAGACCCCATCTGCATAGAAAAATACCTTTTTGCCGAATGCTGTTCCCTCTATTTTGCTGATCGGTTGATCGGATTGAACCTGAAGTAGAACGACTTCCCCAGGCTGCACTCCTCGCGCTTGGTGAGTTATCACAAGACCTGCGTCATCAGGGTCTTTGGCAAACGGAGTCGCTGGCAGGAACAAAATGCAAAACAGAATCATGCCTGCGTAAAATGCGTTGATAACTGCTATCTGTTTGATAAACCTGTTCATCTTGATTAGAAAATATCATGTTCTGGACAAGAATATTCATTTCTTTGTCCGTTTCAGTGCTTCACCAGTAACTATACGAGACTATGAGCACTTATAAACGCACTATAATTTTCGGATGAATTTTTCAGCGTTCGTAAGAACTTCTTGAACCAAATCGGTTGTGGGGCCTTCCACGTAGACGCGCAGCAGCGGCTCGGTGCCTGAAGGACGCACCAACAGCCACGTCCCGTTCTCAAGATACATCTTGATGCCGTCCAAATCTTCCCGGCGCACCACGGGGAACCCAGCGAACTGTTTCAGCTCTGGCCGCGCAGCTTCAGCGATGGCGCGTTCTTTTTGCCCGGGGCGCAAGACAAGGTCCACTCGGTCGTAATAGTGAGGGCCAAACTCTTGGTGGAGTCCCTCGATCAATTCCCCCAATGATTTTCCATAATGAGCCATGGCTTCGCTGAGCAGCACGGAATTGAGAATGCCGTCCCGTTCCGGGCCGCCAAGAGACGGGATGCCGATGCCGCCGCTTTCCTCGCCGCCGATGAGAATGTCCGTGGACAACATGCGGTCAACGATATACTTAAACCCGATGGGTGTTTCATAAAGCGGCAGCGAATATTTTGCTGCCAGTTTGTCTACCAGCTTTGTCGTCGAAAATGTTTTGGTGACTCTGCCCCGCAGCCCTCGCGCTTCCACCAAATATTGCAGCAATATTGAAAAAATCTGGTGGGAATCCACAAACCGTCCTGTCCTGTCGATAGCTCCCACGCGGTCAGCGTCTCCGTCGGTCGCAAATCCCGCATCCGCTTTTTTCTCGACGACGGTTCGTTGCGCCTCTTTTATATGCGGAGGAATCGGCTCTGGATGCAGTCCGCCGAATAAGGGGTCCGCATTGCCGTGAATCTCCATGGCGTTAACGCCGTTTCGCTCAAACAGCTTGGCCAGGACCTGTCGTGCCGCACCATGGAGCGGATCTGCAACGAACCGGAAATTGCGGCTGGCGATCAATCTGAAATTCACAACTTGCTCAATGTGCCGGAGGTAGGGCTCATTGAAATCAGTAATCTCCAAAGTTCCAGGGATGTTTTTTTCGCTTTTCGTTTCTGCGGCTCGCGGCAATTGCTCTTCGATCTTGCCGACCATCGCCGGAGACGCCGAC